>Ga0209223_10001502_pt1 | contig 25234 bp, 9 predicted proteins | sample COG_06_FD_184750 | JGI IMG/M metagenome (GOLD analysis project Ga0209223, IMG submission 184750) | Pelagic Microbial community sample from North Sea - COGITO 998_met_06 (SPAdes) (version 2) | ecosystem: Environmental > Aquatic > Marine > Neritic zone/Coastal water | place: Helgoland, sampling...
TGTTCCTAATTAGGAACGCAAAAAGAGGCTAAGTACACACCGACCTCCGAGTGACCCTCTGGGGTCCCCACACTAGATTGTAAAATAATTGTAAAATACGTGGAGTGCGATTTGAACCGATGCAACTCCATCAGCAGTCCCGGTTCTCGACCACTTGGAGGTAATGTGTTTCACTGCCTGTGAACCACTTCTCTTCTGCATCAACGGCAAGTCCTGAGTTGGGTGAACGTCGGTCCAAATTATTTTACAATTATTTTACAATCTAGTGTGGGGACCCTGGGACCTCACTCGGAGGTCGGTGTGTACTTAGCCTCTTTTCGTGTTCCAAATTAGGAAGGTCAATCCGCCGATGGGTAGATCTGAGAACGAAAGGTCTTTTCTGGAATTAAAACTGGTGATTTTACCTCAACTGTAAAGTCCACAATAAATGACGGATGCGCTAATCCGACACCTTCCAACAAACCGAACTCGAATACAGTTTACGATAAGGTATCCTAGAATTACTTCATACCAAGTAGGTAGAGTGTCACAAAGCAAACACTCTCAAAGCAGAAACTGCGCAACCACAGACACCCCACTGAGATGAAAACAAATCGCCGCGTAGTAATGAGTGACGATGAGGTGGAGGATGAGGACGACGACGAGATGGAGGGAGAGGGTGATGCAGATGTCATGATTGGCCAAGATGACGACCAAGATGACCAAGATGACGACGAGGACGAGGACGAGGACGACGACGAGGACGACGACGAGGACGACGACGAGGCGAACACAGTACAAGAAGGCGATGAAGGCGAAGAAGAAGAAACACGTGGAGACACTGTCGGAGACCAGGAAGCACAGGCTGAGTTACTCGCTGAGCATGCTGCCGCTCAACAGCTACAGCACACGCACCCCACTCTTTGCGCTTCCCAGGCAGCACGACCCTATCTCGTCGACCCCACATCACTCTGGGTGGAGGTACCGGGTCTTTCGCCTGGCCAGCTCGTCCCGAAACGTGCTACTCGGATGAATATACCTACGTCGCTGTTCAAACGCGACGCAATGGATTTCTGTGATATGCAAGCACCAACCGGATGCGAGGCGAGAGCGAAGGCGGCCGCTGCGTTGCTTGGCATACCTTTCGTCGGGATGGGAATGGGCTTGCGGTGCAGTAGTCGGCACGAAGAGGATGTGCGAGCAGGTGGGGAAGCGGACGGTGACGAGGAAGACAACAAGAAAGGGAAGAAGGCGAGACAGCCTCCGATTTCTCGATACACGTTTATTGCTCCTGGCAGCACTGATGGTTGGCCACAGGTGCAGTTCGGGACGGAGGAAATCATGGATTCTACCATGACAAGTGTTGTCGCAATTGGGGTTTGGATCTTTGTATACGACGAGACATACTCCACAACGGATCTGATCGCGTCTGTAATGGAAGGCTTGCGGAAACAGCATACTGTAATGCGTGTGGGAGGATCTCAGGCAGGCGTGCGTAACACTCAAATCGCAGCAGACGGCGCAAGGGCGGCTGCTTCGGGGATGGGGTTTGCTGACGTCGACAGCAACTTCGAGGCCACGGCGGGATTGCAGTATCAACGTATTTTGAATTCAGAAGGGTGGGTGCGCTTGCTGAATGTCCACTCTGGCTCGTCGTCGGCTAATAACTGTACCGGGAGGCCGTGTGTTCGCAACCTGCCACAGGTTGCCAACACACCACAGGGGAGGAGGCCACTGTACGGAGACACAAAGAGTGGTATCGGTACTCTCCATCCGCTTGGTTATGAAGCTGTGTTCAACGCGAAGACGGCATCGGGGTTGGCCTTCGGCCTTGTGGACCCACTCACCTCGGAATTACTGGACGTGTGTGCAGCACAGCTGGATGTTGACACTTATTTTCATCCGGGCAACGCAGACAGCTTTACGCCATTCTTTGTCGCAAGCGAGCAAAGGACATGCTTTTGGATCTGCTCCTCGCAAGATAGGAAATCGATATTTGACTTGCCGTTGCCTCGTGCGTTAACAGGCTCTATCGCACCGGGTCGTGCGTTAATGGAGCTATTCCTGCAGGAGATGGGTGGGCGTGCCGACGGTGCGCCATCCGGGCAGATCGGACAGAACGACTACAACCGCTTTCGCAGTGTGGCTATGGGGTGTGACGAGAGTGCAGCCACCCAGAACCGACAAATGCGAGCGGCTCTGATGTCGTTTGACATGATGGGGTCTGCGTTGAAGAAAATGGGAGGCGGTGTTGCAAACGCCAATGTCAGCAAGTCATCAGACGGAGGAAACAACTCAGACGCGTTCACAGTGAGAACGGTTTCTGCATGCAAGCGCGTCTCTGAAGAAACGGAGCGAGTCTACACCGAGATTGTTCAGCCCTGGCACTCGCGAGAGACGAAACGGCTCGCCACCCGAGATAGTAAGATCCGCGCTCGACTGGTCCAATTCGCCAAACAACATCCGCCCACGGCGCGCGAGACTGTCTCGGAGCGCGCGGCTAGGTTGCAGAAGGGAAAAGAGTACGAGCTGTCGCAATACGCCGAGTTTGACAGGGAGTCGGCAAGCTTCCAGTCGAGATATGTTCAGGTCAAAAAGGAACTGATCCACTATCACCTCCAGTTGCTCAAGACTGGGTTCACGAATGCTACAGACATGGCTACAATCCCACACGGCTACGTGGCAATGTACCATGGTCTCGAACGAGGTATAGTGGCAAACGGCGGTTCTGCAAGCATTGCCTTCAATGGAGGCAGTCAGCAAGCAGAGAGTGCAGAGTGCAGTGGAAAGAAGCAGCGCGGTGGCAGGCAACTGACAAAATCTGACGCCAGTGTGTATGCGTCGATGCACGAGTTCCTGAGGACGATCTTCATTGACGCGTGCAAGATTAACGGGCGCGACCGGCGTCTCATGGATGCGATGTACCTTCACTCCTTCAACGTCTACTCCCCGGTTCGATTCATGCTCATCCTCGCCTCTGAGAAGGGCAAGGGTAAGTCTGTACGCGCGTACCGCATGAGTGTCGTCTTGCCGGCTGGCACGTGTTCCACAAGTTCTGCCTCATCAGCCAAGTCGGGGATGCAGGGAAACAACTCGCCCTCGAACGGCACGATGGTGATTGCAGATGAGATGCTGGCAGACTTGACAGCAGCCGACTGTGGAGAGCGATTAGAGTACTACAAGACGTTGACAGGCACCGGAGAGTACCAAAGAGAGTGTGCTCAGGTCGTTAGCAGCGGCGGAACCGAACGCCACGTGACCTGCAAGGTAATCACAGAGCACAAGGAAGTATACACGATCTCTACCAACATGGGTCAGTGCTTCACGGAAAACAAGGAGCAGGAGCCCTCGACTGGGAAAGCCGCGATGGTACAGCGAACATTCTGCCTCTTCGCCAGATCTGAGACGGAGGAAGACTCCCCCAATTCAGAGTTTGTCAAGGGATTGAAATCGACAGAGGGTGTCATCACGAACGTGCGAGACTTCAGGTTGTTCACGTCTCTAGTATCCTTCTGTTGCCTCGCAATGATGGATTGCACGTTTCTGATCCCAGACTTGGCCATGGCAGTCCGCATATTCGCGGAGGGCGACGAGATGTTGCACCGTGAATACGGCATGCCCAAGCCAGAGCCAAGACGAATGGTGGAGCGGACACAGCGGCTGTTGACCATGTGTGCTATGGAGGCAGTGGCGCGCGTCTTCTTCTTTAAACAAACGGCGATAAACTTCGAGAGCGGCCGTCCTGTCGATGGGACCACAGCCGGCCAACCATTCGACATCACGCAGCTGTATGACGCGCTTCGTATCATGCATCCCACCAGAGAGATGATCTTAGGAGCGTGGACTGACGGACTCGAATTCTCAATCGGCACGTCATCTCATGGCACCAACCTCATGACTGCTCTCTGTGAGAAGGCGGGTATGAAGTTCGAGCAAATCTTCCGCAGGCAGCCCTCTTGGAAAGCAGAGTCGAGGACAGGGATGCACGCCATCGACCCTACAGCGACCGAGGAATGGTTCGACCCCAGAAACCCCGACGGCGATGGCGATTTAATAATGGCAGACGGAGAGGGTGCGAAGACCGATGAACTTGCAGTCGAAGAAAAGCGGCTTCGTGATACTCGCGTCATGCGGAACCAGTTTCGCCAGAAGGCAGCTGGAACCCAGGTCGTCGGCAAAAATCCAGCCGACTCCATTGATAGTCTTATGGAGACTGCAAGGCCAAGCGCTGCGAGCAACGCGCTCTTCCCCAGCTTCACTGAGGCGGCCATGTACTACAAACCTCGCCATTTGCTTGCATGGGCCGTTGGCGATTCGAACCCCGTTCCTTTGGCGGAACAGGTGGAAGGATACACCGACATGCACTTCCGCCAGACCCAGGCGCGTGGTACTGGTGGCTCGAAGACGTTTGATTTCGCGTGGCTGTCGGTGCACGACGCGTCTGGTTCTAGGGGGACTGGCGACGTTTGGCATTCTGCAGCCAAAGCTCTCTCTAGAGTCGCCTCCGTGACGAACTTCGACATGCACGAGGCTGGGCTGAAGGATGGAATCTACATGCTTGCATCGACCGAGAACAAGCGCTTCTGTCCAGAGATGCCCGTCCTGCCGATTAAAAACTCGGCGGGCGCCGCATTTCCACAAGAGGGACTCATGTCAGATATCACAGTCGAGTGGGGCAACTCAAACGAATGGCACGCTGACGATATACATCCTTCCGACCCACACCCCGATCCCCAGTATGAACACGGCGTGAGACTCCCCGGTGATCTCACACACCCAGAAAACACACCTATCCACTTGGGGCTGGACAGGATCAACTCCCACGGCAGGCTGCCGTTACTGCAGCCACACATGTCGACCAACGTCTGTATTTCTCCACCAGTCCGAAAAGGAGACAATCAAACACTTGAACTCAATTCCGTGATCGCGCTCGAGCACATGCAGATGATACTCGAAGGGATCCTCTCTCTATCCCCACTGCCAGGATTGAAGGGACTGCAGGAGAAGTTTATTGGAAACAAGCAACCGCCGCCCGCCTTGCGGAAAGACAAGTCGTCTGCACTTCTCCCGTTGCTCGACAAGGCAGAACAGGCGCAGAAGCTTCAAAGTCAGGCGAATGGCTTCGTCAAGGTGCTTCCATACGCCTATGATCTGATGCAGATGGCATGGGGACTGGCGCTCGCCCGACGATTCTTCAACAGTGAGCTTCATGATATGATAGCCTTCCAAAACGAGCGAGTGCGACACAGCCCAGGTCGTCGCACACCTGACTTGTCCATCCAAGACATGCCAGAGTTGCACCTCCGGTTCAGCGGCTTCCCAAGCACGTACAAGAAAGATGGCACCGCGCTCAAGAGCATCTCCATAGAGATGCCTCCGTCGAGGCCCGTGGGGCAGAAAGAGGTGCCACTGTCCGATGGCAACCGGGTTGAGCAGATGAGCACATCCGCGATGCGCGAAGCGACGGTCGTCGCGCTGGGAAGAACAAACGTGACAAGTGTCGAGATGGAAGCACACCGCAGCTCTCTCATGGGCCAGGGGTACATGCGGAAAGTAGAAGGCGACCTCTTCGACTTCACCACCTGGAAGGACCACGCTCATCTCTCTCTCTCGGAACGCGGGAATGTGGAGGCCTTGCCCGACGAGATGGGCGTTGGCGACCACGGCCTGGTCTCTTTTCTTGACGCAGAAACTATGATAGAGTCACGATGGGAGGAGCACCAGACCACGCAGCGGTACGACCTGACGCTCTCGACTGGCGGCTCCTACGGCTACATGGAACGAAACCCCACCGTTGACGACGACCCTTCTGAGCCAGACCCGCAACAGACAGCCAGTCTAGCCGAGTATGGGTTATCGGCGGACGGCTCTCGCAAACGACAGAAGCATTACCACATGAGGGGCGCAGGTGGCCCTTCTGACATGCACCAAGACTTACTGGGAGGTGCTCACACCGGAGACAGCCGCTACGACTGAGATGTGTTTGTGATTAAACACGAACACGTGATCGAATATAGTTTTATTTAGTCGTTTGTGAATCTATCTAGCTAGAACTATCATGTTCGGATTTGAGCATATGGCAAGTTGTCAAACTTCACGTGCGAATCAGCTGAAATTAGTAATCTAGATGTTCCTTTTTTCACGTGACTGTAAATGACAATGAAAGTTCTTTGGATATCAAATTAGGAACGCGCAGCACCCGATATGCGCGCCACCGACGCCATCAGAGACGCCAGTTGAGAAACGCGCCCTTCCATCACCCAAGGGTGGTTCCCCCACTGTGATGCAGAGGCTGCACCTACTTCCATCTGTTCTGAGTCCTCAGTCACTGTTTGTGGTGTGACTACCGCTTTGAATATCGTCAGCAAGTCCTGGAAGCGAACGCCACGACTACCGAGTGTGCCATTGCGGATAACGTCGAAACTGTCATGCTCGCTCATGGCTACACCGGATTCGCCCAGCACATTTGTCTGTGAGAAAGAATCTAACAGCGCTTGGAAAGTGCGCTTTTGAGTATCACCAACACTGGCTAGTTTATTCTCCACTGTTTGATAGATTTTCAACTCCGAGCACAAACCTTCCACTCCGAGTAGCTTTATTTTCCACGTCGACGGTACGTACACGTCATGAAAGTCAACAAACGAGCGACCAACCACCTGCAATGTCGTGTCGAGTGACGTTGTCGGTGCCGTTTTGCAAGCCACGTAGTTTGGCAAATAACGGCGCTGTTTGCCTTCGTGGTCTCTCTTGGTGTGTTGAAGTGTAAGACCAGCCTGTAACATATTGTAGCCCAAGATAGCACACTTACCTATCTGTCGGTTCTCTGACTCCCAAGCCCAGTCAAGTGCATCCCCCGCACTATCAAATCTATCAAACACAAATTCCGGGACGTCGGTGTCCAAACGTTCCTTATTGTATAGAGAGCACGGGTCGTATAAGTACGCCAGCACATGCCCTTTACGTTTAGATGTGTGCCATCGCGTCATCGTATCTGTAACCAGGCGAAGGCCCAAATTGTCTTCCACGTAAGGAGCTTTGTCAGCATCCTGAATAGAAGTTGCTTTCGGGTTGAGCACGCTGCAGAACAAAAGAATCAAAAGTCCAAACTCGAGCCTCATAGTGGACAAGACGGTTAGCTCAACCGCCTTAGTTTCCTCTTGTAATTGATTCATCGACGCAATGTTTTGACGGTGTTGAGTCATTTGTTTGGATCGTTTGGTTGTCTTAAACCGTTCCACATAGGCTTGAATCAATGTAGTAGTTTTTTGTAGATATCCGATCAAGATAAAGCTGTCCTCAGCGGTGTGTGCAATGTCGCCTCGAATGGTGCGCGCCGCCCCAAGCTGACGCAATTCTAAATCTAGTTTATCAGCATCAACTCGAATAGTATCGTATGCCTCGTGGTCGCGGGTAAGCGCGTTGAGATCGGCTTCTGCTCGCTTCCATTGTTCCTGTTGCGATAACTCGACGTTGTACTTAAACCTGAGATCATCCATTCCATGGTTTACACCGGCAGCATCAGTTCTGATATCTTCAAGACTTGACGCGTTGTCGGAAGTATCCGCTGCTTGAATAAATGCAACTACTTTGCTTCGCATCTCCCAAAGTCGAGTATAAAGTTCGGGCTCGGCTTTGAGCCGAGCCTCTCCTGCCATCTGTTCCAACACGCCACGCCAATCAGATAGAATTTCTAGATCTAACTGCTTTTGCGTTTCGATCTCATTCACATGATCAACCACTTTCGCAGACTTGTGCTGTTTAGAGTTCTTTCCCAGATTGGCTACCTTCGCTGCAAGGTCTGTCCGCTCACGGAGGGCATTCATTTCCCGGGACTTGAGAGTTTTTAAAGTTATGCCAATAGTCCAATCATTTTGCAACGCCTCCATCCTGATTATGGTAAATGTCAAGTTTGAACACGCAATTTCGAATCCCGCATCTAACCCTTCCATCCTTTGTTTCAGCTCATCATATTTGGCTTTGTCTTCATCCTTAGGCTTGTTTCTTTCGTCCATTGCACGTGTTAGTGTCGATACTGCAATTTGGCCAAATCTGCTGATAAATGCTGCACTGCCTATCTCCGATCTGACTGCTCTGCTCACGGCGCCGATGTACATAGGCAACACCAGATCGTTCTTGACTTCGTTTGAGTAATTCAACTCACCACCAATGCACGTTAACTCCTGGTCGCCGTTGTGGTATTTCAGTGTGCGCACCTCCTGGCGCAACCACTCAGAGAAATGCTTTTCAATCACGCTTCTGTTTGTATTAAACGTGGCACTTGCTATCATCCGTTTTAGCTCTGTTGTTACAGGCGGAGGGGTATATTCGGTGTCTTGGTCTTCTGAGGGGATACTTTTGGACTGCCTTCCAGATTTCGTCGTCGTCGTCGGTTGTTTCTTTGCACTGGATTCTAGTAGCACACCATCCGAAATGAGTTCAGCTTCAGCTTCCTTATCAATAGCAGCCACCACATCCGCATCTTCAGCTTCTAGCCATTGGCCAAAATCGACAAGGCATTCCTGTTTGTTTCCACCACTTGCCGTTGCTTTGAACACACCGGCGTATGATTTCGACACAGCGGGACAGAGCGCGGGGACGAGGAGGGGGAGGTAGTGTGCACCCACCTCACGGTTAATCAGTCTCGTTGTTGACCCCACGGAATTCTGAGAAAAGGAGGCTCCAAATCTGTCCTTCATCTGCTGTGTCGACCCAATAAACCCCCACATGTCCTCCTCAAGTAGCGTTGGCCAGTGCGTAGCAGTGACAAGGCAGTTGAGTCCGAACTCGTTGCCGTAGTATGCTCGCAGCCAAGTTAATTCTAATGGCACTGGCGCAAACTCACTGTGAGGACCCTTGGTGAGTTTCTTTGCGAGAGATTGAGCCTCGTCCCGTATGTGTAGAACCACATGATTCGTCTTTCTCAACCGCCCACAGAATTCGCCCGCGTGTCTGATGTCAGCGACCTCATCACTCGAATAAAAATAGATATCTTGGACAGTGCGGTTTCCACCAGTTACATCAGACACAGCATCATTGATCTCCGTACCTGATTTCATGTCAAGGAAGTTATCTGCCCAGCCTACCTTTTTAAGCTTATCTTTGATTTCCTTCACTGGCAGGATCTTGTTCGGTGATACGCTGTAGAGAACAACCATCTTCAATCGGACCGCAAGTGATGCTGTCAGTAATGCTATAGCAGATTTACCCACACGAGGCGGTGCCGCGATTCGCAGTGGCAAGAAAACGGGTTGGTGATTAGTCAGGTGCCCTGGAAGCATACCCTGGCTCGATTTCCTCAAATGGCTTGCAGCTGCGGCCCACTTTTTAGACACGTTGGACATCGATCCAACCTCAGCGTTGTCAACTTCCTTAAACGCCAACATCGTTTCGCGGTAACACACCATCGACCGAAAGGAAGGGAGAAGCTTCTGTGCTTGTCTCACAGCCGCGGACCTATTCTTCGTGAATCTCAACACCGCGCCCTCTATATCGCTTGAATTAACGCGGATACTCTCGAGGCGTTTAGTGACCTCACTTCCGGACAGGTCGAGAAGTGGCAAGGAATAGTCGCGGTGATGATCATCACTTAATGTACTTAATGTAGAAAGGTCCCTCTTTGCGTACTCGACAAATGCGGCCTCCACAACGCCAGACGAGAGTAGAGGCTGGAAGTCGGCATCGTCTAGTGCAGCCGCTGCGTGTACAAAGCGGCGTGTCTCTGGGTCCTTGTCATGCGTGGCTTGTAGTGATTCAATATGCTGTGCAAGGACTCTGCGCGCGTGCACTGTGTTAAAAATCGGACGCATCGGAGCTCCAACTGCCAACGGCGTCGCCATCCCTTCGTCCTGGATTGGCCTCTGGCCATCAGCCGAGTTTGAGATGGACTGTACGGGTGTGAAGTAAATGTCGTTATCTAACGACATAAACATATATTCAAACTCTAATTCGCTGAAGAGTTTTTTTGGTACTCCATCCGTCATGGTGCTTTCCATCATATCCTCCAACTTACCGCCATCAAACTTATAATCTGCGATGACAGGAGTAAAGTCGGTGCCGTTCTGTGGATCTTCTCGAAGGGTTGTTATCACAAACTCAAGCTTGGCTTCCATGTAACTTTCCTGGATAATAGATGTTGCAGTTGCAGCTGCTTCCCCGTAGGGGTTGTTGGTGTGGTTGCTAAACCATTCAACATTCTTCTGAATGGCAGCCTTGTAGTCCGCCTCCAACAGCTTCGCCCTAGAAGATATAATCTTATCGAGTTCATTGCGTTGCACATCTTTCGTCGACTCAGCCATTTTTTTCAGCCGTTCAATTTCGGAGTCTAGCTCGGGTTCTGGGCTGATATCGCCGTCCTCGCCTCTATTATTCGGATCCGCGTCCTCGAGTTGTTGTCGAAGAAGAAGAACACCCGTGGTCGTTTTACCATCCTTGTACTTTAGCAAGGCATCATCGATTCTTTTTTTATGAGCATCGCTTCGCGCCGTTCGTGATTTGTGTGCTTTCATTAATGTAACAAGCCGATTTCTTCGGTACTTGAGAAGCGCAACTTTTGCAATTGCGATGTATTTGTTTTTGACGTCTGAGCCAAGATTGCTGTTCCATTCCAGTGCCAAGATTGCTGGCGTCTTAGTGCCCTGCTGCATGTTGAATTTAACGAACTCAGAAAATCCGATAACTGATGCCACGACTTCGAATTCAACCTTGAATACCCAGCTCTCCTCTCCTTCCTCCTCTCCTTCCTCCTCTCCTTCCTCCTCTCCGCCCTCTGCACCACTTGGCCAGATGTGATGCTTAACGGTCTTTAAATTAGATTGGACCATCTTTTCAACTCGCGTCCACGCTGTGGCTGAACGCGAGACATCATTCTCTTGTTGAACTACTAGAGACTGTTTCGCGACATCGTCTAGTTCTGTAAGCAGTTTCTCCTCGACAAGAACTCCACTAGCCACTGTATATGCTTGTTCAAATGAACTCCTCTTCTCCCTCACGTTTTTCGTCAAGCTCGCTCGCTGCGCTCTGAACGCCTTGTTAGAGGCGGTTTTCGCATTCTCCAACAGCTTGTTCAACAACGTCTGATCAACGTTACTGTACAGCGGACTGTGTTTGTCCGCAATTGCGGTTATAGCTTCGAATCGGCCTTTAGAGTTGTAATACTCGAGTTTTTCGGGCGATAGCAGATCCCAAATCATCTCAAGAGTCACTGCCGTATGAGTGGCTTCGATTGGTGTCTGTTGCATGTCGCGCCAGAAGAACCGCATAGCCAAGAAAGCACTCACATCGTCTATTTTTTTGGTTAGTCGTGTATCGTCGTATGGTTGTTTGGTTAGTTCTGTTTCGTCGTATTTCTGCATATTGATGACGGCGCGGCCAGAAGCGCTCCGTATCAAACTTAGATTGTTTGGGTTCTGTTTCGTCGCGTATGCATACAACTCCCACGGTTCAGCGAAGAAACGTTCATATCGATACTCGTGCCGTTTCTCTTGGAGACCCGCGTCCCATTGTGCATCAACTCGGCTGCTGTTCAGTTGACTAAACAACAATGAGTACACGAAACACTCCATATTTGCAGGGTCAATGTGAGTTGCTACCCTAAAAGCGCCATTCACACCAAACATTGGTTCGGTATCTTTGTCCGATGCCACATCTCTAAATCGAGACTTCCAATCCTGGAAGTTATCGTTAAATTCGCGAAGTTGAGACATCGACAATATATTCGTAGAATCTCCATTACCGTGGGCTTCAACCCGCCAAAAAAGCTCTTGTAACTCCACAAAACAAGCGCGGGGGTCTGCTTTAAGGTAGAGATTATGATCTGCGGAAGTAGTTGTAATTATGTCCAGCACATCCATCAGTTTAGTGCCAGTGTAACCATCGCAAAGAACCACCAGGTTGTCACACACGATCTTGCGCATCGCATCCAACACTCGAGATGTACTGGTCGTCTTTTTGGGGTTGGTCAATTCGATGAGATTGTAGACGGCGACTTGCACCGTCAATTGACTGTACGGCGCTGTCGTAACTAACTCGTTTTCTATTTGCTCTCCACCGACGGGACGAAGAGCTGTTAACAATTCCATCACACATTGGCTGACTTTCATCTCCTTTTCTTTCTTGTCGACCGTATCTGCGTGTTTACTCTGCAGGGTCTGTGCAATCTCGGCATTCGAGCTGCTGTAGGCCTCCGCCCAAGCAGCAAGGTGTTTGATTATATTTACATCCAATTTGCTCAAACCATGGGATTTGTGAGCCAACAGCGATCTGTCGACGTCCTTAGTGGTGTCCCAGTAATTGAAAACTGGATTATAAGAGACAACAATAAGCATGAAAGCGTACAGGTTCTCTGAATGAATCGATGTCCACGTGTGCCGAGTGCCCAGTTGATGTTGTTTGAATATGAGTGCAACGTCATTGTTATCCTTCAGCCCCCCCCTCCAAGTCCACACATTCCAGGTGCCATTCTGGTGCTCCAACCGCGACGCGTAAACCTTGAATACGCTCATCACGTCGTCTACCGGATGATGTTTCTCATAGCCCATTGCCCATTGTATCAACACGAGACGCGCTGTTAATTGTTCCATATTGCTGTCCTGTCCGGATCTGAACCAACCGACGTTCGACCAGGGTTTCGGCAGATCGGTAAATTCCACATCCGCATTCCAAATGTCGACACCAAACGCTGCATACTTGGTTGCTAGCCTACGCATGGCTTTGTGCACAGCAGCCGGACTGTACTGGGTGGTGGACTTCTTCTCAACATTATCAACACTGACCGCGCCGCCTGTATCGTCCACCAGGTCGTCTTCCATTTCTAGGGATGGAGCGTCTTCCGTTTCTGGGGGTGGAGCGTCGCCTGCACCGTCCATCGAGTCGTCATCATTGTCTGGGGGTGGAACACCGGGGTCGCCTGTACCGTCCATCGGGTCATCATCATTGTCTGGGGGTGGAACACCGGGGTCGCCTGTACCGTCCATCGGGTCATCATCATTGTCTGGGGGTGGAACACCAGCGCCGCTTCCACTGTCATTGGCAAGGGGAGCCGAGGTTGATTGTCCACTCTTCCCATTTTTAGTCAACCTTTTTGTGTGATGGAATATATCTCGGAACACCCATTCCGAATGGTCGGGGCTTACTGCTATAGCGCCTTCGTCACCTGAGTTGTACTGGACTGGAAGCGCAATAGCCGCTCTTGCTGCTTTTGCTGCTTTTGCCTCCTCTGCTAAAGCCGCTTTTGCTGCTTTTGCCTCCTCTGCTAAAGCCGCTTTTGCTGTTTTTGCCTCCTCTGCTAAAGCCGCTTTTGCTGTTTTTGCCTCCTCTGCTAAAGCCGCTTTTGCTGTTTTTGCCTCCTCTGCTAAAGCCGCTTTTGCTGCTTTTGCTGCTTTTGCTTCCTCTACCCTAAAAGAAAGCAGGTTGTGGGTTTCCGGTTTGACATAACCGTCAGGTAAGAGTGCGGTTGCTCTTATAAACGCATCCATGGTCCTCTGGTTCAGAATCTTCTCGTTCTGCAATGTCTCCGCCGCGGTCACATAATTGTCTATCAATTTTTGGCGTTTTGCAGCGTCCGTTGCTTGTTTTGCCTTTGCAAGAAGCGCTTCGTGGTTTTCCGGTTTGGTATAATCACCGGGTAAGGAATTGGTTGCATTGTTAAACGCATCCGCGGTCCTCTTTGTCACCTCCGTCACATTTTCCAATGCGGTCGCCGCGGTCTCATAGGCAAATTCTGCCTTCCTATTATTACACCGAACATGGTGGTCAAGGAGCATGTTGCGTGTTACTTGTTCAATTGTATCACCGAAACCGTATTCATCCAGGAGCTTGATCCACCCATCGACGTGGTTTAAAGATGTCGTGTATGAATGCAACGTCCCCTTGGTTATCGGCTCAGCAATGTTAATAGTATCCAGCCCCATCTTCGCTTTGTCAAACCCTCCTTTGAGGTATTGCTCAGAAGTGAGATACTTGAGCAAGCCATCCAGTAAGGTGTTGTCGATGCGGATGTGCGTGTTATTGGTTTTCTGTTTCTTGATCGCATCGATGCGTTGTACTACCGTCCCCGGAGTAACATCAGTAGAAGAGCCCAAGAGTTTATCAGTAGATGCTTGTAAAGCATCTACGAGTGATACACTGGCATCCGTGGTAGGATCCGACCAGTACGCCGCGAACAAGTCGTCTAGTTTAAGTTCCTCTTCCTTACGTTTTACTGACGGTGCGTCTATCGGCAGTGGCGTCGTGCCACCTCCCATATTCGGTAGTGCGGCAAGCGTTGGTAGGTTTCCGCCCATGTTGCAACCGGGTACCATACCGGTCGCGCGATTGGGATTCACACTCATTCCGCTCGTCGTACTCAACCTGTTGAATGTCGTGCTTATCAAAACCACGGGTCAATAACGCGCATAGAACATTCCCGCTAATTTGCGCAGTCGTTACAGTAAGTGTAATCAACAGTACCACTTTGCTCATGGAAGCTGCGCATAAGCGAGTGTGTAGTGCAGCAAGCAAGCTGCGCTGTGTGCGGTCTACACTCCGCAACGCGGTCAGCTCACATGAGGTAAAAACACCCGTCACATTTCAGGACCTCAGCGCTTTCATCGAGGCGGCAACAAGCGAAATCGATGGCACATCCACAGTGGATGCATCACAGCTCTATTTCGGCAGCCTCGACGGCGAGATGCTGGTCTCCGCGAGACTGCGCGCAGCAGCAACGCCAGCTTCGGACGGGGTGGGTGCGACTGAGGACTCGGTCGAGCCACCACAGAAGAAGCGAAAGCGGGCTGACAGTGCTTCTATTCGTGCCCGGGAAGCGATTCGCACAGTGCGCTCTAAGTTGGTGGAGTTACCAGCAGAGCTCAGCGAGAACACACTCCTTTCTGCAGAGACCGCGATGGAAAACCTGTTCCGTGCTATGCGAGGGGGGCGTGGAGAGGAGCTTGTTGAGTCTTGTGCCCTGAGCTTTCAATCCTCACCTCCAGCTTCATCCAAAGACCGTCCTCGGCGTCCACCTTTGGTGATTATCTGCAGATTCAGCGCGGGGATATCTCTGTCACTGGACGATCTGAAGACTGCACTTGGTCCATGCTTTGCCGATGGCATGCTAACTGCGCATACCGAAACGCTGGAAGCTGCATTTCGTTTGCCACTCACGAAGTTGTCACACGAGGTTGAATCTCGCGGTCAGAATGGTCTCACATTATTTGCCACCGTCCCTGATGAGGCTTGAGCAGAATGATGTTCAGGCCCTGCCGTTGGTGCAGAAGAGAAGTGGTTCAGAAGAGGTGGAACCTATCACTCCACAGTGGTCGAGAACAATGAGTACTGATGGAGTTGCAACTGTTCAAATCGCGTCACAATTATTTTACAATTATTTTACACTCTAGTGTGGGGACCCCAGAGGGTCACTCAGAGGTCGGTGTGTACTTAGCCTCTTTTCGTGTTCCTAATTAGGAACAATAAATTCCGCAATCCCATATGTATATGTAAATTAGCCGGCTGCGGAATTTATTGTTCCTAATTAGGAACGCAAAAGAGGCTAAGTACACACCGACCTCTGAGTGACCCTCTGGGGTCCCCACACTAGATTGTAAAATAATTGTAAAATAATTTTTGTTGACGTTTTGCCCAACCAGGACTTGCCATTGGTGCAGAAGAGAAGTGGTTCAGAAGAGGTGGAACCTATCGCTCCACTGTGGTCGAGAACGGGGAGTGAGGATGGAGTTGCAACTGTTCAAATCGTGTCACAATTATTTTACAATTATTTTACAATCTAGTGTGGGGACCCCAGAGGGTCACTCAGAGGTCGGTGTGTACTTAGCCTCTTTTGCGTTCCTAATTAGGAACAATAAATTCCACAGTCGGCTAATTTACATATACATATGGGATTGCGGAATTCGAACGTTCCTAATTAGGAACACGAAAAGAGGCTAAGTACACACCGACCTCTGAGTGACCCCCTAGGGTCCCCACACTAGATTGTAAAATAATTGTAAAATAAGTTGGACTGACGGTCACTCCACCCAGACCCTCCAGGGTCCCCACACTAGACTGTAACATAATTGTATCATTATTTGAACGCGCAACACATACTCACTTGTGTTTTTTTTCTAACGACACTACATAGATTGTCACTGAAGAAACAACAATTGAAATGAAGACATACACACCAAACGTCAATGCTATCCAAAACGCAAGAGATTGAGCTGGGGAACTTAAGCCTGTGTCAGCGCACAACTCCACAATGTCAGACATGACAAGTACTGTGCACACTCTATTGGTGAGCGCTTCGCAAGATATATGTGGAAGCGTCACAGTCACAGCTCGTCCTTTCCCTCTCCGATGGTGCGCAGTGATCCAATCCACTCCCCGAAACCTAACAACACAAAGACCCACGCAAGGAGAAGCGGGTAGCTCAACAACCTCGTTCGCGTTACACGGGAGCGAGCAAGTGCCCGTTCCTCTGCTTCCGTAAAAACAAGAATAGACGCCTCTAGCGCACCGTCCAGGTAGGACTCGTGCACATTTACATCCGAGAGAGGCATCGCCCGCTGCAGCGCCTTCTGAAGCTCGGTGGTAGAGTGTGCATCCCCAGCTCGTATGCAAACCGTAGTGCGCAGTCTCGCATCGCTCACCATGGAAACAAGCCGCGAAGCGCCATCAACCCCCTGTACCACACTTAAGACCCTTGCGGCGAGAGCATCCATTGGCCGACGAGGCTTCTTGGGAGACATCTCGTACTAAGTGCGATGCAGCGGAGCGTTAGAAGGTGTTACTATAGCGGATCAGTCAGTTCAGGTGCTGGCCCCCCTGACACGAGGTCGGCTTTTACTCCTTCGCCGACCCGGTTGGGATGGACGTAATAGCTTTACCGTCACGCGGCTGTCCAGTATGGCTATTCCATTGAGGTCACGGTTTCTCTCCAGCGTGTCAATCCTATTTTGCAATGACGTGTCTTGTGGGCTTTGCTTCAGCAAGTGTAAGGCTTCGGCAAGTTCCTTCGCGATATCCGATTTCTGGGTAACGAGACGAATAAGTTCTGCTTCAGCAACTTCCAAATTAGGCGAAGAGTTCTGTTGGTGTTTAGAATGAGCTGTTCCGGGCTCAAGCTCCTCGTTCGAAGAGATGCTTAGGTACAGCCAAGTGATCGCGATCGCGGCGACGGACAGTACCTGGATGTAGTATAGCCGATGTTCCCATTCGCTGTCAGATTTAAATGCCTGTTGCCGCTCCAACTCTACCTTAGCCGCTCCAAAGGCTCTTAGAGCCTCCTCGTATGTCCTAATGCTATCCGTGTGTCTATGGTCCAGCCACTGAATGAAGTGTTCATCTTTTGTATCTCGGCTACCCGAATCTATTTGTTCTTGTGCAAATTTTAAAACCAAGTTATGATACTTGGTCGTGAATTCAGTTTCCTGTGAGGGAAGCGCTTGGAAGCAAGTCACATCAGCACCAGAACCAGCAGCCGTGTTGGCACCATCGAACCTAGCTTGCCATAAGTAGCATTTAGCATCATCAAGTCCACGAGTAGCAAGTGTCAAATTTAGAGCAGAAGACGCGTTTGTTTGCACGGCTGAGGCGTAATCAGATTCATTCCATTGAGTAAAATCTGGTAACATACCAAGGAAACAGGTGTCACGGACATTCGCCGACTGTTCGGTTATGGATGTTGTGCCAAACATCTTAAGTTGCTTCACGCCCCATGCATATTTACCCCACAGACTTTTTTGTGTATACGGCTCTGCATTTTCTTTGTGCCGCCTGTGTGTTGCACCCAATTTGAGTATCGCGTTATAGCACGGGTCTACGTTGTAGCCAAGCACAGAGGGCACAAAACTTACAAAGTGGAAAGCGGATGAAGCCGCATCAGCTGGATTCCAAAGACATTTAGAGAATATAATCGACCCAACGCCAGCGTTTGCCCAGTGCACAACATTTCTCGGAGACAGTATCGACGCTCTACTGCTCTTCTTTCTACTTAATGGAGCACCAATAGGAATCGTGGCTTGAAAGGGAGACCCTGTCTCTGTTTCACCTTTCGCACCGTGCGGAGTATTGTGGGTTGAAGCTTTGATTGAGAATTGGCTCGAGTGTTGGTCTGCTTTCTCTACGGCCGAATCGACAATTGTGAACAAGCTGTCGAATCGTGCGGCCGCAGCGCCAGATATGACTTCAAAGTTCACCCTGCGATGTGTCCTGATCATGAAAACACGACCAAGGTCTCCTCGTTCGCTTGCTTTTTCTAATTCTAGTTGCACAGTGTCATCACGTCGACGTAAAGAGCAACGGTCAATAAACGCGTCCTCCTCTCCCACAGTGGATGCGACTAGCATATTAAATAATAAAACAGACGACGCGGTCTTCAAAAACCAATGACTTGTGTGCATATACCTCACCATCTCATAGACATAAGCGCACTCATCACCGCCGGGACTTTGAACGTTTGCATCCAAGGACAGTTCTGGAGTGAACACTTGCTTCAGGAGTCCCATGTAGTAAGTAGCCATTCCATGATTGGTCTCAACCTGCTTATCTATGCCTACGGGGGGTGGCTTGAAGTCCTGTGCAATTGTGGTCTTGTATAATTGTTGCAAAAGCGCAAAATGTCGAGCCAGTGCCACTCTGCCTGGTAGATCGCCTCCTTGCGTCGCTGCTTCAACCAAATTATTTTCTTCCTCGGTGGTGGCCACTCCATTCACACCATACCCCTCTACTGGCTGTTCTTCTGACTCGTCCCCTATGAAACATGCTGCGTAGCTGAGCATTGCCTCGTGCAGATCGGGTGAGATTTCATAAGCACGCGAGTAACTGTCACACAGCAATCTTTCGTTTACAGCTATCTTGAGTAGTGACTCGTTGACGATGCCCTGTAAGAATGGTTCATTGCGACAATTGTATAGGGATAGAGCATGAGGATTGCAAAATGCGATCAACGCTTCGAGTGCATTGCTCGTTGTTGCGTACACAAGTGAAGTGTCGTTTTCGGACTCGTCCACAAGTTTCATTGCCGCGCACAATTCATCAAAGTTCTCTGTCGGAGACAGACTCCCGTCCGCATGGGCAGTTGTTTGTGCAAAGCGGAATAACATACCCGGCAGCGCTCGACTACCTCCCTTGTAAGTAGTACAGGGCAGGTGTTCATACAAATGAGCCGCCAGGTGTGTTACCGCATTGATTTTGTTTACCATAATCGACTGATCCTTGTTGTGTTCTTTCGGTTGGTCTGTAATTACAACGGCCACCTTCGTGGAGCAAGAACGTATGCCAATTCCATCTACGAGGCCCCGCCGCCGCCTGGATTCGCGAATCTCAGAGACAGTAGGCCCGTTGTATGGAAATGAGGCTGACATGATGGACGCCGGCTTGCTCAACATTCTGTAATAATATGTGAACGAACACGGTGTAATACTTATACGTTCTCACGTGTACGCGCAGGTCTTATTAAAACGCATATGCGATTACAAGGAAAGAGCGATGACCAGCTCCGAAAGCTGCACCGAGCGACAACCGCGACTAAGAGCTTTGTTTAGAGTGTTCGCCATCAACTTTAAGCCACCCGAGACCAATTCTTGTTCCTCCTGACTGCTCAGGACTAAACTGGGGTACACCCCCACGCTTTCTATCGAACACCCGATGTCCGCTTCAATCATCGCGAGACTCACGACTAGCGTGACTGCGGAGTCGATGCTCCTCGGACCACCATTACCACATTGCAGACATACAGGACCAAGTGGAGAGCCCCGAACTAGTGCGAGACCCAGCCCGCTATAGACTCGCTCCGCCGCAAATAAAAGTGCTCTGGCACGTAGTACTGCGTGCTGGAGTCTGACAGCGCGGTCCTTCCCGGGATGCAGGGGACTGGGGAATTCAGGGTAACATATTTCAATTATGTCTCCGTCGGTTGCGATAACCAATGGATGTCGTTGCAGACCCTTGGGTTCTTTGGCGTGTCGTAGTATAACTCCAGACGAGTTTGTTGTGACACGAGTATACTCACCCGTGTACTGAGACTGAATGTCCAACAGTCGTTCCAACGAAACGACACGTGCGCCTAAGCTGCTTGGGTCAAAGGGTGTAGCGCCTGGTGCAACTAACAAGCTGTATCCCATCGGGAAATAATACATCTTTCTCACGCCCTCTGTCAAGCTTATATTCAGGAGTTGATCCGAAACCGAGTTGACGCCATCGTCGGAGACCAGTTTTAAATCACTGAAGGCATGCACATCCAAGCGGCGTGCTGCAACCGCTGCACGCAGGGCATTACGATAACGAAATCCGTGATGATGTGTTGGGCCCGGCAATGTCTCTAGTGGCGCAGCAAAGCTTGCATACGTCAAAACTAGCCGCAACGCGTCGGTCGTAAGTCGAGACCCGTTGGCGAGGAGCGTTGTCAGCTCTATGTCGTCTGTGAGTGCATTAAACCTACACAATTGGCGCGTTTGTCGCACTGTCTGGAATGCAGATTCGTGGACAATGGGGTGCACCGAACGAGCTGCAATTGACGCGACGCGCACCGCCTCCTCCTTCCAGTCCTGTGAGAACTGAGCAACACAGCGACGGTCACTGTCGTTGAGCGACATAGTCTGCCCCCACCGCGCGAATGAAGGTATGTACTTTAGTGCGACACGAGCAGCGCGCCCCGACTGGAAACACAGCCAGTAGTGGTCATCTCCAGTTGGCGTTAGTGTGGGAGGAGAAGAGTCTTCCACACCCCGGGTATACGCGCCATTTATGAGCGCGATCGCACGACTGGCAACCACGAGTGCTAACTCGTGCACAGACCCACTCAAATGCCGGCCTTTTAACGTCTGTCGGTCAACTGACAAGAGAGAGATTAGTTTGCAGTGAGCCGCATGAGCTGCTGTTTGCGAAGCAGTCGTCAGCACAGCATCATTTGGTGACCCAACTAGAACACGGATGGCCTCTAGCACGGGAATGCGCCTCTCTTCGACCATGGACGCCGCGTGTCTGAGAATGTCGTCAGGTGCTGACAGTTGAAATATGTCAGTGTCGTAAGATACGTGGCCGGTAGGCGTTTGGTTGGGTTGAATCGAAACGTGTTTGTCGGACTCGTATAATTGGACAAAGTGAAAGCGAGTGTATCCACTGGTAAGCACCCGGTTACTAGCTGTGGACTCCGACACGCGAATATTGCGTATCGCCACAAGCGCATTATCGTAGCTTGATGCAGCGGCGGCACGTTTGACAGTTTGGCGTGCTGTATAAACGAGTTTCATCCTGATTTTTTGTTCGGCGCCCTTAACATTCCACATTTTGTCGATGACTGTTAACGTACTCTTTTCCGCGATACTTTTAACGGAAGTATACAAACCAATAAGGGCAGACATCAATACAATTGGGTCAGACTCGGTAGTCAACTGTGAAACCATCCACATGACGCCAGTTACCACCACGTCCACAGTAGCCGCAGCTTTTATAAACTTCCTAAACGTCGATGTGCTTTCGTTTTCGAGAGTGGCGTCCCATCCATCGCTCATTTCGATTGGAATGTGGTGTTTGACCAACACCGGCCAAACCGTGCGCGTTTTGACGACTTGCTGCAGTGTTCGTTTGATCGTGGCCTTGCCTATGTGTGGTATAGCAACGCGCCAGTGACCACCAGGCGGTGCTGGGAACACGTCTTCTCCCCCGCCTGTTATTGTGTACCTGGCTTTGAGAGTCGCTATGTTCAGCAGTAACTGGTCTTTCTTAAACGTCTGCTTCTTTCCTTTCGACTTCTCTACGAACGGGTTATGGGGGATCCTTTTCCACCTGTCAGAGTGGAATCCTGCGTGGTCACCCATAATACAGCTCGTCAGTTTATCAAGTTCAGCACATAGAAGCTCAATGTCTGTAGCAAGAGAAGTGGCCAGCGCATGAGCGAAGAACCCACACTCGGGACTGCAAGAAAGGACATGTGACGTCGTGTCCCCATTCAATTCGGTGATCAAACACTTGTATTTGACAGCCGTGGCTCGCGTTTGAAGCTTGAGGGCCACGTCCTCCCAGATGAATCCCATTGCAGTATCAACTGGGTTGTGTATGTCCTGTATTAGACACAGCCCATCAAGAAGTGCCAAACTGTCCTCTGCATTTGACAGTATTGGCTTGAACACGGTAAGACCCGCTCGTATTTCGTCCAGCATATCCTGATCCCAGGCTGCTTTCCTTATGTGTTCACCAGCCTCGTCGTGTGCGACACGCTCACACACGTCAACTATATTGCACACAGCGATTAACAACGCTTTACTAGATGAGACCGCGCCGTCTCCGAACACGTGAGTGCGATTGCTTCCTGCGGGTGGTGCCGAAGGAGGAAGCTGTGCGGTCTCATTCACAGCTTTGTCAATCCTGCCAATCGCATCTTTTGAATCTGGTGCCAACAAGTCCTTGAGTAATTTAGGCGTACCGAATGACGACCACAACAGATGCCGTATTCTGGTATCGTAGCGGTCCTTGAAACGGGCGGCTTCATCAAACGATACGAGGGCGACTGTTGATTGCTTTGGTGCATAGATGGGATACGGCAGCACCGTTGCTTCCGCCCACGGGTCCTCAACCGCGTAGTGTCTTAAGTCTCCAGCTTTTAAACTCTTGTTCTCGCGAGCCACGTAGCGGTCGTCGGTTTCTTCACGCTCACTCAGCACAGTCTCCACAAAGAGCTCGACCTTTGCCGGCCTCAGTGCGCCGCTCTCGAGACGCACACCGACGACTATGCGGTCCGCGGAACTCGTACTATCCACTGGCAGTGGTTGGCTGAATGGGGGGGGTAGGCTGTGCTCATACTCGACAAGCGCAGGATTATCGCTGTTTACTGTCGAGCCGTTGGACTTGGCTCCGTTGATTAAAAGTATCCAACTGTCGTCCTCGCTACGAACAAACTCCACGGAAATTACACCATCTGTCTCACAACGCAACGCTTCAGTGCCACTACCGGTTTCCACTGAACCACAGCAAATTGTCGCATTTTCCGGTAGTCTTTCGTATGGTGCAAATCCATCCGTTCTGTCGTGTGTGGGTATGCGTGGCGCGTGCTCCCATAAACTCATGGGTGGCAGGACATAACAATATTCCTTCAGCGTAGAAGCATCCGCCGACATCTAGAAGTTGTACGTGAGGCGTTCACGCTCTCTCGCTAGTTGCACGCCCTACCAACTCATATCGATTACGTTCACATGCAAGGTATATAGCACACACTGGCTGATAACGTTGTAGGTGGTGCGATGGTTGCCACTGCGCAGCCTGTTTCAAGACAATTCACGACGCGTGACCGCTTTGTGGAGCGATTGGTGGAACTTAGCGAGTGTTCCGCGTCACTGTCGGGGGGGCGTGACAGTCGAGATGTGAGGCAGAAACTTGATCATCTGAAAGCCAATGACACAGCTAAGCAAAGTCGGACTCCTATCTACATGCGAGCCGCATTGGGTCAAGACAGCGGTAACTATTTAAGGGCGGATGTACTCCCTCTCGCGTCATGCATGGAGTCGTCGGCGTATGACGCGCCACATAGGTACCTGCATGATAGTAACGCAGAAGCGTCGGCCCGTTTGGGCCTGCTGTCGGCACTGGAAGGACAGTTAACAAAGCAACGGGGTGTTGAACTTGAACAAATAAGGGAGATTGCCTTACGCATCGGATGGCTGTTGACAATGAATGAAATTTCAGACCACGTACGTGCTTATATACAAACTTCTGGTGACCCACACAACTTGAACACACTCCTAACAGAGTTTTGCGAAGATAGCTCCAATGGGTTTTCCGAGGAAACGTTATCCACATTCGCTGACAGTCTTGAGCCGGCTATGCTTGAGCGTATACGTGCATTGGTAGAGCCTCTTCTCGTGGCTCTTAGCACTCCACTTGATGCTGCCAACGAACAGCGGAACCGAACAATCACACACGACGCCAATGAGAAACGAGTCGGGCTGAAGCGAGTTGCGATGGCGGTTGCTTCCTCATCTACTGTGATACTCGAGGAAAATACGCTCCATGTGAGCAATAACACTGACGATATATCTGGTTTGCATATGTCTGCAGATGGACCCTGTGCCACACACATTCGTTTGCCTACATGTAAAGAAGAAGATCTAAATACAACAGAAAGTATTGGAGTCGTCGGGGTTTTTGTCAACTACATAACTTTGCGTTTTGGTGGTCGCAGTGCCTCTATTCCCAGTGAACCCACACATTGGAATACTACTACGATTAAGGAAGTTGCACGTGTATTAAACAGAAGCCTTATACTGGACGAATCCGCCAACGTGCGAGCGACTCGTCCGATTGGTCCGATTCCTTCGCCAGGTCCTCCGATTCCTTCGGCAGGTCCTCCGATTCCTTCGTCAGCTCCTTCGATTCCTGCCAAACAGACGGACGGTTTGGTATTCAGGCCAAAAACGAACCAAAACAATGCGTTAAACAAAGGTGTCATACAGCGTGCGTTTGGTGGACTTGCAACCAACTCTAATTTGTTTACACAGGCAATGGACTTTGTCAGTTTCCCTGTCACCCTGTCAACACCAAATGACACTTCCGCACTGAACCAGAAAGGCCAACAATTGACAATCCAGTCACAATTGAAGGAAGTTATCAGTGGCGTCGTTATTCTGGCATTCGTCCTGGTGAGTACCGGAATTGCACCATGGAAGGGCTTTACATCGCTGAGCAGGGAAGAAATGTCCGGTATCCTTACACATGTGGCTACACACAAGCCAGTACCTTCTGGAACACATGGGGTGCTAACAAATTGGGCGGGTGTTGACGCCAACGTGCAGAAAATCTTTGGCAACTTATTAGGAAGTCCTCAAGGGGTGGATTTCATCGTCGACGTATGTTTCCTCTATAGTAATTTGCTGGACAATGTGGACGGCGTGCCTTCCTTCTTTCCTCCTCCCGACCAAGAGGTACCAATGAATTTTTGGATCGACAAGCCGTCGAAAATAAGAGCTTTTCTTACACGGCTTAACGTATACTCAATATGGGATAGTGGGTCCGTTTTTGTGAAGGAAACACTGACTCGACATTTGCATGGAGCTTCGACTGACCCCGTTGTTCAAGGGGGAGCAGTGACTGCAGTGTTAGTTGCTGCAGTTGCGGCTGCTCTTCGTGTTGAGTACGAGTCAAGACGAAATGCCAAGGCTGTGGAAGACACGTCTAATAAGGGCTCGTCTGGGGGAGTAGAAGAAGATTCTGGGGGAGTAGAAGAAGATTCTGAGGGAGGAGAAGAAGATTCTGAGGGAGGAGAAGAAGATTCTGAGGGAGGAGAAGAAGATTC
>Ga0209223_10001508_pt1 | contig 25196 bp, 22 predicted proteins | sample COG_06_FD_184750 | JGI IMG/M metagenome (GOLD analysis project Ga0209223, IMG submission 184750) | Pelagic Microbial community sample from North Sea - COGITO 998_met_06 (SPAdes) (version 2) | ecosystem: Environmental > Aquatic > Marine > Neritic zone/Coastal water | place: Helgoland, sampling...
CATTCAAGTATTCCCAAATCCAACAAGCGATTTCTGGACGATTATGGCAAATGGCCGGACGATTCAGGAAGTCATTCTTTATGACCTAATGGGCAATCAATTGTCTGCATTTACACCAAATGACAATCAAGTTCTAATCAAAACGAACGGATTATCTGCAGGAACTTATATGGTCTTGGTTGTTAGCAATAAAGGGAAACAAATGTTCACCTTATATAAATTATAGACCATTCCAAATTATTTATCTTTTTTGTATCTTTAATAGATGAACTCCAAAACCGCTCTTATTATTGGTGCTACTGGTGCTACTGGATCCGCTCTTGTAAAGCAGCTCCTCAATAACGACAGCTACGGTGCAGTCCATGTTTTTGCCCGGCGCTCAGGAGATCTTGAACACGATAAGCTGCAATGGCATGTCGTGGATTTTGATGCTATCGATACTTGGAAAGAAAAACTCAAAGGTGATGTCTTGTTTTCGGCGATGGGCACCACCCTAAAAACCGCAGGAAGCAAGGACGCCCAATACCAAATCGACTACAACTACCAACACGATGTGGCCCAAGCAGCCTCCGAAAACGGAGTGACCTCCCTCCTGCTTGTCAGCTCTGTGGGATCAAGCAGCAAGTCTCCTTTCTTTTATCCAAAAATCAAAGGACAGCTAGAGGATGCGGTGAGTCAAATGAATTTTAAGCAGGTGCATATCTTTCAGCCACCCATGCTCGACCGAGGAAGCTTTTTGCGAAGCAATGAAAAATCAGGCATTAAATTTCTCAACATGGTAAACAAGCTAGGCATACTTCGTTCGCAAATGCCAATGCCTGTGGACTTTTTGGCCAAACAAATGATTCGGGTAGCTAATCGAGATAGCGATACCAAGGTCAAGAAATACAATCCTAAACAGATTTGGAAGTTGTGAAATTAAATTGGTCTACATGTGTAGACTTTTTTTATATTTAGCTTCTCTTGAAAAAACTACCGACATATCTTGATCATGCCTCTACGACACCAGTTGATAAAAGGGTATTAGAAGCGATGCAACCCTACTTTTCCGAGATGTATGGAAATGCCAGCAGCAAACATGTTTATGGTACTCAAGCTAAATCTGCTGTAGATCTGTCTCGAAATCATGTAGCTCAACTAATAGGTGCTGAACCCAAAGAGGTATATTTTACCTCTGGTGCAACCGAAAGCATCAACTGGGCAATTAAGGGATACATCGAAGAAAACCCTGAAAATGGAAAGCACATCATTACCGTAAAAACGGAACATAAGGCTGTATTACAAACCTGTGAATATTTGGAATCTAGAGGAATAGAAGTTACCTATTTAAATGTTGATCAAAATGGGCTTATATCTCTAGATGAGTTAAAAGAATCAATTAAAGATTCTACGAGTATGATTTGCGTAATGCATGTCAACAACGAGATCGGTGTGATTCAAGACATTACAGCTATTGGACAAATCGCAAAAGAAAATAACATCTGTTTTTTCTGTGATGCTACCCAGGCTGCAGGTAAAGTTCCAATCGACGTCGTGCATAATCAGATTGATTTGCTTTGCTTATCTGGCCATAAAATGAATGGGCCTAAAGGAATAGGAGTATTATATATTGGTTCAGGAATAAAATTAACACCTCTTCATCATGGTGGCGGGCAAGAAAAAGGAATGAGAGGAGGAACCTATAACACTCCACTCATTGTTGGTATAGGAGAGGCTTCAAGGATTGCCTATGAGGAATTTGACCAACGTGTTGATCAGATGCTCAAGCGAAGAGAAAAATGGGAGACTTATTTTGAGGAACAAGGCTTCGGAACAGTTCAATTTAAAGACACATCGAGGACACCACATATTTTGAGCGTACAGGTAAACACAGATGCCGAAGACTTTTTAATGGTGAATGCAATGAATTTTGCAGCTTCAACTGGCAGCGCTTGCAATGCAGCACTTATGGAGGTATCCCATGTACTCAAAGCAATTGGAAACGAGAGTGGTAACTTAATTCGGGTATCAATATGACTATAGAGGAGCAAATATTATATCTAAAAATTAAGCAAGCACTCAAAGGAGAACCTTTATCAAGGGCAGATCTATTATTGAAAGTAAGGGGACATGGCAATCCGATAATAGAGCATGATTTTGATCGATCAATACAGAAATTTATATTTTGGAAAAAGATCTATTTTGATGAAGAAAGTTCACTTTACGGACTATCACCATTCTTTGAAAAAGATACCCCATTTATAATTCCTGATATTTTCCTCGAAACAGATGTTTTCATATCTGAGCATCAAGAACTATTTCATAAATACCAAGGTGCTGAGCGCCTCAAACATAGAGATAAGATTTTAGATCTTTCAGAAAAAATCAATGATGGGATTAAACAATGTTGCATCCTTTTTGTGCAATTAAAAGACGCAGAAAAGAATGCAATACGTGATAAAGTTTCATCTCGACTAAAGGGTGAACTCTATAAATATCAACTCGAACATAATGAAAATACGATTGAAACAACAGAGAAGCTTATTGAGAAAGAAGAAGAAATCATTGAGCGTAAATCTGAGCCAGATGAACAGATAGATTTAAGTAATTATATAAACGCTTTTACCGAAGACTCAGAAGAACTGTTATACCCTATTCTTTACAAAGGATTCCCAAATAGAGATTTTATAAACGATAAACTCGATCAAATTATAGAGAACTTAATTGATTCTTTCGAAACCATCGGAAATCAACCTTGTGAAAAAGTTCTTCATGAACTACAACCTATATTTAAGCAAGGGTTAAACACACTCGAACATGACGCTTTTTTATATGACCTAATCTATCAACACAAAGAACAATTCAATAAAGAATTTGAAGATGCACGTGCTATTGCACTTCTCAAATCACAAATTACCGATCCTTTCAATCATTTTTTCAAACTAAGTAACCTCAATATGGAGCACCTCTCCTTCGCCGAGGACAGCGCTGACTTTGATATTATAATTAGAGAAGTTTGTAGGGACAATATTATTACTGTTAAAGAACGTTCATACCTCGAAGAGAAGGCAAAAGAATATTTTATAGACACTGAAAAGCTAAATAGATATTTGAACAACCCATTTCTTGGCTTTGAATCGTTCAAAATATTTGTGGATCAAATCTGTGAGGATGGAATAGTCACTGAAACAGAAAAGGAATATATTAACGAAAAAGCTGAGCAATACAATGTTCCTAAAGAACTTTTGAAAAAAATGATTTCTACAGGATTATTGCGGGCTCAATTTACATCTCAACTTGCGCAAGATGAGGATTTTTATGAAATCGTATTGATTTATTTGTTTGCAAATGCCTACGGGTTAAAAACAGTGGAGCACAGATTATCGAGTATGCTAGCTATTGATGCTATGGGACATTCAATAACCGATCAATTAGAAACTAAAAAGGAAGTTCTTTTTGATGTCTTGTGCGAGGCCGTAAATGAAAAGAAAGAACTAGAAGCACTACAAATAGAATATCTTGTTGACATTAATGAAGTATACGGTGTCTTAAACCTCAAAGTCAAATCCTTATCAAATCTGATTGAAAAAGACTCCCGAGAAAATTACAATAAAGATAAGGGTGAACAAGATATAATAACTTTAGAATGGAGTTACACATTTGATACTTCATTAAAAAAGCCTATGCACATAGATTATGCAAAGAAGATAGTCACGATGAAAAATAAAAATAATACATTCGATACTTTTTTGAACAACTTATTTTTGGAAAGAAATAAACACAGGAGCCCGGAGATAGATTTATTTTTTGAAAACTTTGAAGAATTTTATAATGGATAAAAGTAATTATACAAAAGAAGATCTAATTAAAGCATTAGCCACTTTATTTATTGATGTTTCCCACGCTAAAAGAAGGGGAATGATAGGGGCCAAAATAGATCGAATATTAGCTTCTTATTATGACAGTTTATCCAATGAGCACATAGCAAGAGCTTTATTGACATTATATGGCTCAGAGGCTTTATTACCCAAAACTGGCATATTAGAAAAAGTAATAAACGGAATGGATGAAAATAGAGTAAAGCTTTTAGCTGAAGCTTTGCATCTAGAAACTAATGATCCTAATATTTATGACATCGTAATTAGTAATATTCGATCAAAATACAATGATATTCTTTCTTTTTTTGAGCAACCCGATTTTTTTCTAGAAAAGAAAGAAAAAGATGATCGCTCTGTTTCTGAACTTATTAGTTTAGAATACGAACAACCTCTTAAAAGTCTTGGATATCCACATCCATATCAAAACAGAGTGAAATTAGAACTTGAAGAACGAATAAGAAAATCATCTGGTAGTTTTAGATCACTCATTGTCATGCCAACAGGTTCTGGAAAGACTAGAACCGCAATTGAATTTTTAATCGATTTTGTTAGGGTTAGAAAGAATTCCAATGTCCTATGGGTAGTAGAGAGTCCAAGTCTTTCAGAGCAATCACTACAGTCGTTTAAAGAGCTATGGAAACTACGAGGTGATAGAGAAATAAAAGTACATCGGTGCTTCTCTAGATTTATCCCTGAGATTGAACTTGATTCTGGCACAAATATAATATTTGGTGCTTTTGATAAAATGAATAGCCTAAGAGAAAAAGAAAATATTTTTTACAAAAAACTAAGAGAAAGTACAAATCTCATGATAATTGATGAGGCACATTTCTCATTAGCAGAAACCTATGAACAATTAATTACTGATATAGAATTGAACTCTCAGGGATTATGCAAGGTGGGACTTACAGCTACACCAATGCGAATGGAAGATAATGAATTTCATAATCTAAAAGATTATTTTAATGGTAAAATTATTGACTTTAAAGATGAATACGACAGAAGTATCCTCAACCCATTAAAATACCTACAGGATAATGAATATCTAGCAAATTTGGATATTGAATACCTCTCGATAAATGACGATGAAATACATGAAGATTCAAACGAATTTAACGACAAGGTCATTGAAAGGATCTTAAGTAGTGTAAAAGAAGAAAAACAAATTATCGTATTTTCCAGAAGTGTGGATCATGCCATTGGACTTAACATTTTGTTACAAGATAAAGGTGTCAAAAGTGAATGTATAATTGGTGACACTAGTTCAAATGATCGATTGAGGTACTTCAACGATTTCAAGTCTAAAGACGATAATGATCGTTTTAAATTAAATGTTTTAATTAATTACAATATTCTGGCAACTGGAATAGATTTACCCCGTGTCGATGAATTATTTTTACTTAGGAAATTTGGCAATGTTACTACAGCAATGCAAGTGTTAGGAAGAGCACTCAGAGGCAAAAATAATGGCGGAAACTTAAGAAATAAAGTAATTAGTGTTAAGGGAAATAAAACAAAAATTTCAAACGAATCTGATTTATATAATCTAATAAAAAACATGCATTAATATGAGTAAAACTAGTATAATAGGAGCAAATTTCCTTGAAAGATTTAGAAGTTCTGATTACAAAAGTTCGGTTTACGCAATTGCTGAAATAATTGACAATTGCGTTGACGCAAAAGCCAAAAACATTGAAATTATTACGATAACCAAAAAAGGTAAAATAACAGATATTTATTTTGTTGACAACGGTCAAGGAATGACAGAAAAAATACTTAGCAAATGTGTTGTTTTTTCAGAAGGGACTAATACTAGTGGCACCGATAAAACTGGTTTTTTTGGAATGGGCCTGCCCAATGCTTCATTGTCACAATGTAGAGATTTTTCAGTTCTGTGTGAAATAGAAGGTACATGGAGACAAAATAGAGTTGATTTCGTTGAAATGAAAAGACTAGGCGAATTATTTATAAAGGACGTTTTTGATGCGGAAGAAACTCTAGTTAAGTCAATAAAAAATTGGTCACACATAGAAAATATTAAAACTGTAGTTCATTGGGGTGATCTCGATAAACTTGACAATTATAATGCAACCACTTTAATGAACAGAACCGAAAGATTAATGGGGAGAATTCATCGTTATAGTATTAGATCCGGTATTAGTATAAATTTCTATAATTATTCTGATGGAAACAAAAAACCGGACATTTCTCATAGAATTATTGAAAATGACCCAATGTTTTTGACAAAAAATGAACAGTGGATAGTACCTTACCTTCACAAATCGTTAAACTTTAAAGAGACTGGTAACCCTGCTTTATCATCAAAAACATATTACTCAAAATTTATTGATACTACGGATAAAAGTAAACTTTCAAGGTCTTTATTTTATAAGCCGGATGATGCCCAACAAAGTATTGAAATAAAATACAAAGGCAATACCTATGTGATTGACATGACGGTATCTGTTGCTTACAAAGACATTCAGAAACCTGGAACACGCGAAGGTGGTAATTCACCGTTAGGTAAGCAATTTGGAATAAAAGTGAAAGGTGCAGGCAACTACCCTTCTGCAAATATCTCATGGGTAAGAAATAAAAGAGAAATTACGTGCGGTAACTATTCATTATTCAATGTTACCCAGGAAAACATGAGGTTTTGGAGCATAGAACTTCATTACTCTACAAATAATCAAGAACAATCTGAACTAAATTTATTAGATCAATTACTTGGACTCTCAAACAGTAAACAACATTTAAAGTTTATTCCAGATAAGGACTATCCGGATGACACAAGTGAGAATGCTCGAATTGAAGATAAAAAACAGGAACTTATTGCCAAAATCACTCTTGCATTATTAGATGGAATCAAAAAAGCTTCAAAAATACTTTCAACTCAGGCTCGGGAATGGAGTCAGTTTGAATCATCATTAACAGGCTCTGGTGGTAAGCAAGCAATTCCTGGACCCACTGCAAAAACTTATGACGTTTTGATTGATGCTTTGGGAAAAGGGCCAGGGATGACAAAATCTGATATTGAAGAATTAACTAAAAAAATTAAAAGGCATTTACCCGATCTTGATAAAAAATCAATTCAAGAAGGTGTAGAACAATACAGTTCCATTGGAATTGAGAACATAATTATATATTGTGACTTTGATGAAAGAGATTTATTTCAAACGGATAAGTATCAAAAGTATAATATAACTTTAATCAACACTCGTCATTTATTTTATTCAAGGATTCTAGAGCCTTTAAAACTTAAAGGAGAGGAAGATCTTTTAGCCAGTCTTGAATTACTAATTTCATCCTTAAGTCGATCTGGTCAAAATAATTTTCAAAACGATGAATGGGAAACTATCAAGGAGTTTTATACTGAAACAGCTAAAGATCTGAAGCGTTTACTGAAAAAACAAGGTACATTGAAGATAGGTTTAGCTGAAAAAGAAGATTTGGAAGAAAATTCAGTGAATGATGCTTAATCAATACCCAAATAAATACAATTTCGATCTTGCCCTAGAAGCTTCGGTGTAAAGCTTTTCAAGTCGTTGGTTTTCATCAATCATTTGAATGTCAATGACAAAAACGATATCTGCCTCAAGTCCTTTAAAAGTATTGATGGTTGTATAGTTGATCGCATCACGTTGCATACGACCTTTATTGTCTAATGATTTGAGTGGCATCCCTCCTACTTTGGCGACTTCAGACAAACTGCTGTCTGCTTTTGAAGAATTCAAAAGAATCAGTATTTGATGCGTTTCAATATTGTGGTTATTGAGTAGTGATTTGATCTCGTCAAGTACAAACTTCTGTAGTTCTATTCCATTTTTAAAGTCCTTTTTTACAATGTCCTCTCCAGAAGGGGACTTGTCAAACGAAGGGATTTCCTCATTCAATAGTTCAGAAAGATATCCCACGATATTTTTAGTATTCCGACAATTCTCAGGCAAGTTGTACTCTACAAAATCACTTTTGTTGGGGATACTTGTATAATGACCAAAAATATTTTGCATTTGATCCATAAAAATAAGGCGTCTGCCTTCAGGATTGATCATTTGAAACAACAACTCAAACCAAAACTCTTTAAAGTCTTGCCCCTCGTCAATGATCAAGGCATCGTAGCGTTCTTCTATGTGCGGAAGACATTCTTCCAATTTTGCAGGTACCTCAAGGTTCCAAAACTCCTCAGCTTCATTGTTTTTATTGTCCGTCCACCAGGTCGCATCGAATTGTTCAATGATGCGCCGTGATAAAGAATGAAATGTAGTGACCTCAATTAGACTTTCATATCGATCAAACTCATACCTTACCTTATTGGCCAAAGTACGATTGAAACACAAAAACAAAACCCGCTTTCCGTCGTTGACCAGATCTTGGGCTAAAGTCTTTGCTACTATTGTTTTTCCTGAACCTGCTGGGCCAGATGTAATAATATCCTTATTGGTTGCAATGCGACTGAACAAATCCATTTGATGTGCTGTAAGTTCCGTAAAACGTTGTGCGTCATATTTAATCTTGGTGCTGAGCATCTGCACAAAACCAAGGCTTCTTAACAATTGGCTTTTAAACTTCTCATACTGCCAGCGCCTCGCTCCGTTACGTGTTGGGTATTGTTTTTTTAAATAATCAAATAGTAACGGCAACGATTTGTCAATATGCAAAAGGTGTAGGTCATCCAATAGCTGCTCTTGAGCTAGTGATGTAGTTAAACCCTTCCCTTGCTCCATTTGGCAATCCGGAAAACAAAGGGCCCAACCCACAGGCATATTGGCAATGGATTCACTAAAACTATTTGCAAGTGCATGAGAGGCAGATGTAGCTTGTCGATCTGGTCTTTTAGACATTACCCTACTGTTCTGCGTCCACTGGTCTTTCATGCCGTCATAACGGATCAAACCACCTTTTACTTCAATACAAACAATGGCTTGTTCAGGTATTGCAACAATAAAATCTATTTCATATTCAGGCTTCTTACCTGCGCCGTCTGTTACAAAAGATTTAGAGTAAAAAATATCGTAGTCATCGGCTACCTTCTTCAGCTGCTCAAATACCTTCAACTCTGCTTTTTCATCTTTTCGGTCTTCAGGAAAAAACTCTGGATAAATCATTTCGTAATTTTTAATGTGAAATTAAAAGTTTCTCTAGATTTAAGTACATTTAAGCATGTTATTTAGGAGTGGTGATAATCTGGAAAGTGGTGCGGTTGAATTTATTCATCAGAATGACGAAATCACTTTATTTACACCCTACCTAAAACTTGAAGCGCTCAAGAGAATTAACCAAGAGCGGAAAATTAGACAAATCGTAGTTAGATGGGAAATCAGCGATTTATGTATGGAAGTTTCTGATCCTGAACTTTTTAATTACTGTCAAACAAATAACATTCATCTACTGAGGAATACGAGGATTCATCTCAAAACCTTTTGGAACAATAAGGACTCTGTTTATCTCGGATCAGCCAACGTATCCAATATTGGACTTGGTTCAATAGGTTCATTTAATTACGAGTTAAATGCCAAGCAGGACAACATTTCATTTGACGACAGAGCGTACTTGAATGAAATACTGATGAAAAGTGAGCATATTACTCAAGAACTCTTTAACGAAATCATGTCACGAGTGGATGCGGTGGAATTGCCTGTCATGGAATTTCCGGAACTCCCTACTCCTGCCCCAACGATTGATTATTTTTTAATCAGTCAATTGCCTATGACGAGTACTCCTGAGTTGCTTTATGATATTTATTCAGAAAAGATTCAGGCATCAGAACTTGAAATGAATTGCGCCGCACATGATATTGCACTGTACGAAATTCCTAAAGACCTCGGAGAAAAGGCATTTCACAAACATCTTAAAACCAAATTCAATCAGCATCCATTTATTGCCCAATTCAAAGAAGATGTCAAAACTTATAAAGACCCCAGAGGAAACTCTGATAAAGATGCTTCTATGGGCTTCGGACGCGTCAAGGAATGGTTTGCAGAAAATACAACTACCGTTCCTGTGCCTCGACGATATGAACTAACAGAATATGTAAGTTTACTATACGATTGGATTGTGTTTTTTGATGATCATTTCAAATGGCATCGTCCCAGACATAGTCAGGTGATTTACTTCCAGCGGTAAATTAAGAATCTATCTTTTTATTCATCAACTTGAATGCTGAAACCTCCATTGACTTTGATATTTTCGAATTCTCAAAAAAAGAGGCAAAAACTCGGATTAGCATTCGCTCAATGGCTACTCTTTGTTGTTTTGAAAGGCCATTAGGCAAAGAATCAAAACGATAATGCGTCCAGTTGGGTATCTCTGTTCTTTTACCTCTTAATCTTGTAAGCAAAGACTCTGCCTCACCTATATAGATTTGCTTATTATCCATGTCAATTAGATTATAAATAACATTTTTAGCATCTATTTGACTATCTAAATCATCCTTACATTTCCATTCGGATTTGACAATACTAAACTCCTCTTTATTGTTAATAGTGTTCTCAATGTTAAAAAGAACGTGGGAATTGACAATTTCCTTAAATAACTCGAGATACAAAGGCTTCTGCACGTAATGCGCATTCAGATACATTGTTTTTGTTTTTGAATCAAATTCCAAATCCAAGAATTCCCAGAATGGTATTTCTTCTTCGATATTCTGACCTTTATATTCCTTTTTAATTTGACGCAAACGATCTTCAATAGAGCGCATGTAAGACATTACATAGACGCTCTTAAGTTGATCAGCCAATTCAGGCTCAAAATGAAATCTGCATAAAGAGCGTGACTTAGATTTCGTAAAACATATCGAACCATTGGACCTTTTACCCTTAAAAACTACAGTAATCTTACTAGCGTTATCTGATTTAGAATAGCATTCGCCGAACAATTTATTAATTTTCCATTGTTCGTGTAAGAAATTAGGAATAGGTGTTACCTCATTTTCAAGCAATGAATGATCCACCTTTTTACGCCATAGAGGAAATTTTATATTTGAGCGTTCGGTTTTCAATTTTTTAAATAGAACGCCAAAGGCTTTGTAAATGAGTTTGAATTCTTGATAAGATATTTGAATACCTACTTGAAATAAAATCTTTACTGGCCTTCTTTTTACCAGTAAAATGTTGTTGATTAAAACTAATACAATGTTCAGTCAATGACAACGTACCATTTTGCACAACAATTTCACTCAAATATTCGCTAGGTTTAAGACCTCCAATATATCTATTGGACTCCTCTCGAATAATAGTTAAATTCAAAATTGAATTTAAATAATGACTTTTATCTGTTCTGATCTCTTTAGTACTTTGTTTAATAGTCTCTTTTCCTTGAGTAAGAGGTATTATATGATGAACCTCAGAATTGTAATCCCCATTCGCAATTTCCCACGATTTTAGTGAGTCATAGCCTTCACCTTCTAAATCTAAATCAGAAGGTTTCTTGCTAAGAATGAAGTTCAAAATATTTTCTTTGATTGATTTTGGGGTATGATTTAATTTATCCTCGTTTTTAAGGATTTTTTCTGTAGCAAAATCATCAAGATTAAGGAGTAATTTGAATTGATCAGAATTCAGGCCAATTTCTTCGGAAACGTCAAGAGAATTTTCTACCCAATTAAAAATACGTTTAATATCACTTATTGATCTTTCATTCTGATCTTTACTATATCTACCTGAAAAAATTGAAATCCAATAAAAATATTCAAGGCTGTTAAAAACTTTTATTCTTTTTGCAGCGCTTTGCTTTTTCCAGTAAGTATCATTACTTAAAATCACAGTCAGCGGTAATATTAGTAACTCATACGAAATGTTTTCAATTTTTCTTAGACCGCATCTCATCTGCAAAAAGCAATATGTGCGAATTAGACCATTTATTGCAGGCACTATGAAATCCTTTACGTCATCTTCTATCAATTCTAATATCGTATCTCGTTTTATATGTGCAACCGTTATTTTATCTACCCCATGTTTTTTAATATGACTCAACAAGGATAATGTATTTAAAAATTGATCCTGGAATGATTTTGAAAAGCTACCTTCATTTTGGGTTAAAACCCCAAAATTAATGGGTTTCCATTCTGAAAAATTTTCATTTAAAAGATCTTTTGGTGTTTCAATTGAATTGTTCAACGTTGTCTTGAGAGACTCTCTCAGATCTAGATTATGAAATTTTGCACAAAATAAATCAAAAGTACTTAGAGGCGTACCTCCTTTATTAATATGCTCAAAAATTGCACTTGCTTTTGGTAATTGTTCTTCGGTAATATTAATCGAGGGAATATCAGCACTCATTATAGATTCGAGAAAAGATTTCACATCACTCGCCCACTTATTATATACCTTCATCCAAGCTTGTTGAATTTTTATATAGACTTCCGTTTTTTTCTTGTCATCTTTTTCCTTTTCGTGTGTCTTAAACAGTTCCTTAATGTTTTTTTCCACAGGAGTTAATAGTTCAATTTTTTCATCGTCAGTCAATTCATACTCTAATTCGATTTTCCTTGACTCGCCAATCGATATTAATATTTGCTCAACAACTTCCATTTCGCCGTACATCAATTGAATTGGTATCCATCTATTTCCTATTAAATCAGTCTTTTTTTCTTTTAATTCCTCTGAGATATCATAAAAACTTTTACTCGTTGCTCTACAAATATCCATCTTACAAATAATATCATCTTTAATGTCAGTGGGCGTTGATATTCTATACTTTTCTTTATTAAAAATTAAATTGTGATAACCCAAAAAATTATCTGAATTCTCACTGAGGTGAAGGAACCATCGATTTCTAATTTTAGGAAAAAATTTATTGTACGATTCGGTACTTTTATCTTCAAATAAGTCTGAAAAAAAAGATTTTATGCATGTGAATCGTTGCTGACCATCTAAAAGATAAATTAGATCATCTTTTAAGTCCGATTGGTCGTCAATATTTTTCTTATGGCCAATCTCGCGAGCGGTGAAGACCCCTTTTTTTCCTTCTAAAAACAAAACACTACCTATTGTTATAGAAGTAAACAAACTGGCAAGTAAATTCTTTTGTTGGTCCCTCTCCCAAACAAATTCTCTCTGAAAATTTGGGAGTATTATTTTTTTTTCTTCAACCTGCTTAAATAAATCTTTGATTTTAGCCATAAATAAGTATTAAATAAAACAACTCGCGCAACCATCCCCTTCTGCATCCATAATCTGGTCTTGCCAGCTTTTGTTTTTTGAAGCATTGGATTGTGTCTTTTTATAATGGTCTCTTTTTATCGTTTCAACACGCTTCGGCTGACGTAACTCCTCAAGCGTCTCACTATCCATCCAGGAATAGCCATCTTTTTCATATTTCATTGCTGACTCATACAAGTCAGGGTGTCTTTCAAGCAACCACACCCACTCTATTTTCTGTTGGAAAAAACAGAAAAAACAACCAGACCGACTTCTGCTGTAGGTTCCTTTTTTGAGTTCTCCATCAATCTCCACCTCATACTCTAAGGCCTCATAATAAGCAGGGACACCAACACCAGAAGAACGAAGAATTTCAAAGATGTCATCTATTTTGAGAACATCTTCATTTTCAATAAGTGGAAATGAATCTAGCTTGCCAATAGGATAGTCTGTATCCTTCAACAACTGAAAGATAATTTTATTAAACATCGACGTATCGGAATCAAGCAAGGCATTTGCCTTTTGCTTAAGATTAAAGTCTACAGACACAGGAGCATCTACCAATTCCTGAAAATGTACTGTGGCCCCGTAATCGTTGGACAATCCCTTAAACTTCTCGATAGCATTATTAGATAAGAGCAATTTAATCACATCTTCACTCCAAATATTCTTACGAAACGGAAAAATAGATTGTACGGATTGTTTCTTTGAGATATATCCCTCACGATCCTCATCGCCCCGAATGCCAACGTAAGATATCGTAGGCTCATCACCCATGTAGGCTTCAAAAGGATCAAGTTTTAACTTTTTAGTACACCAACGCGCTGATGACGAGGGCAAATAACCACCATAAAGCGATAAGAAATGATCAAATGGACTAAGCCCTGTGGTATTATTTAAATCAATTGAATCAAGCTTTAAAACAGGCTTTCCTAAAACACTCTCTAGTCTATCAATCAAAGCATAGGTCTCATTTAATTCTCTACCCGTATCACAGGTGTAGTACTCGACATCAAGTTCAGGATGGCGGTTTTTAAGGTACAAGGCCAATGCGGCACTGTCTTTACCTCCCGATATCCCCAATACATGACGAATATTAGCCATTGTTTTGATCAATTTGTTTTTTGAGCATACGTATCAGCAACTCAATATTCTCTTGTGAAGAACCTTTCAGCAGTTCTTCTATTTGTTTTTCTAATTTAGTATTTATCTTTTGATTTAGGTCAACACTTTGTTTTTGTAAAACCTCACCATCCGGTCCCAAAAGTCGCATTTGTACCAATTCAAGACCATCCGCTGCAGACTTGTGCAGATCAACAACATCATTGAGCCGATCCAAAAACTCCGTAAGTGCATCGAGCATTCCGGGAACTTCTTGATCCTTGATCTTATCTAAAGGACGCCCCAACACGAAGTCGGCCAATGATTTAAGATAAGAAGCACGATCATCAAGCGGTGAATTTACACGATTGTAAAATACACGTTGCTTTTCACTTAAAAGACCCGACTTAACATACTTAAATCTTGTATTTAAAGAATCTTTGTAAGCCTCAAAAGTCATCTTTTGACCTCCCAAAAACGACAATAAAGTAGTCTCTATTTTATTGAGTAGGTCGTCGTAACTCGTTCGAATTTCGCGTATCGCATCTTCGAGCTTCAAGCGGTACGCTTCGGACTGGTCTTCGCGCAAAGGATAAAACCCTAGGGCTGCTGGCATACTTTCAAACAACGCATTGTATGGATCCTTGGCTGACTTACCTATTGCATCGCGCAATTTAATGGCTACAGATGATATACTTTGTGTGGTCTGCGCATAAGGATTCAAGCCTCTATAAAAACGCATGAAGTTTGAAAAAATCGTGATTGACGAGGTTTCAATTCCCTGAAGCTCTTCACTCTTGAGGCCTGTGAGGTCGTTGTATTCATTCAACCACAAGTTACTGACACTACTCGTATTGAAGGTTTTGATAATATAGTTGCCCGGCTTCTTGTGAAGAAGGTCTAATACATCAGAATCTAAAAATGGAATATAATGGTCCTCGTCTTGAAAGTATAAGGCGTACTTTTCCTTATTGGTAAGTAAGAATATGGGGATCCAAAACTCCACAAAACCACGTTTGAGTTTAAGGCCATTAGGATCCATAAGTTGGTCGTAGAAATCTTGAATATTGCGTTTGTTATTTCGCGCAGAATCAAGGAAAGCTTGACACTGATCCCATAAGTAAACGAAACTCTCATCTGTGGGTGATCCAAACTCCCAAACTCCTGAAGCACCTTTGCGATGAATTCCTGTTGCTTTTAATAAACTTAGATAAATGGTCTTATCGGGCGGAAACTTTCCTGCTTCGTAAGCTAATTCCTCTTTATTTCCAAAGTTCAACAAACGCTTTAAGAGTGCTTTACGGGCTGTTAATATTGGGGTTGAAAGTCGCTCTCTATTGCACAGTTCATTTCGATAAACCGGTACATTCGGATATACAGTATCGCAGATATCAGAAAGTGCTCTATTTAAATTTCGGATTGAATCAATATTTGAAAGCGCTACTCCGTTCCAATACCATTTTACCTTTGAAGAATGAAACTTAGCTTGAAGGAAATCAATCTCGAGCTGACGCATTACAAAATGACGCTCCTCATTAAAGAGTTGCACTGCCACCTTATCTTCACGATGTTTTTCTATGAGATAATTGATTTTATCGAGCTCTATCAAATGCTCTTTAACCCGGTCAATCTCCTTGTACACAATGAAAACCTGAGGTGATTTGTCACCTGTATGTTTCTCAATGATTTCCTTGGGTAACTTACTCTGGTTTGTGACGAGTACATTTATGTAGCCATCAAGCTCTCCAGTGGGTGCCTCAATTGAATCATGCACACCCACAAAGCGATAAGCGAAGTAGCGTGGTGTACCTTTTTCATAATACGTTTTTTTAACGGAAACCAATGGCAGTGAAAAGTAGCTTTTTAGGCGTACTGTTAAATCGATATCGTGATCAATGTATTTGGAGGCATTGAAAAGCTCTTGCTGAATGTCAACGTCAGTTCCATCAATAAAATTAAGCTTGTTTCGATGTCTAAAGAACTTAATCAATTTATTCTGCTCGAGCTTGGTAATGACATCCACAGCAGCTTTGCCATACAATTCCTTGACATACGAGGCAATCACTTCCACATCAAGTAAGCCTCCTTCTCTACCAAAAATATTAACAAGCGCTATAGTCTTAAGAACCACAATGGCTACATCAGACTTCTCTTGCAACATGCCTTCTGCTTTTTCTATGGCTTTTGAAGCAGCAATCCATTGCGCCTTATGAGGGTTTTTTTCACCGTCCTGCAACTCAGCACTTAGATTTTTACGCAAATAATCAAAAACATCAGCTACAGTAAATGGACGACCTTCATCAGCAAACTCTTTAAGATCTTTTGAATCGATAAATGAAAATAAAGAACGTTCGTTCTGGCCGTATTTCTGAAGCGCATGTGTTAAGGTATGCGCCGACAATAAATCTAAAGGGAATAATTTGCTTTCGAGTCCTTCGATATTTAGCTTACCGACGAGCCTTGATGATTTAATAACCTTAGATAAACGGTCCCAGCTTTTGATTTTATTTCCTGGTAGTGCAATTTCTGATAGTTTTTCAGAAGCAAAAAACAACAACTGCTCGACAGGTTCGTCAAAGGTTAAATCCGTTAAACGCCCCTTAACCTTGTGCCATTCATCCCGCTGGGTTTTGTCTAGACCTCTGGCGTATCCACCAAAGTTTTGGTGAAGGGTAGTAATTAATAGTATTTCTTGGTCAGGAGAATTACAATACTCAGCAAGCTCTTGTATAAAGTAGATCTCATCTAAATCTTTTTTACTTGCATATTCAAGATGTTTCCCAAACTCATCAATGAGAATGACTAAAACCTTTTTCTTTTTCTTCAGCGAAGCACTCTTCTTTGAAATCGCCTCAATGATGGAGGAACTCTCTGGCGATGATGCATCGAACTGACTTGCAAATGATGCCCTCAAGGATTCTGGCTTACCAACAAACTTGACAAACTCAAAGCGCTTAAAGCCTGAGAAATGGCCATTGATATGCTCTTGAAAGAAAACGGTTTCTCCTTTGAGGTGTTTTTCTAGAGCCCACAAGAAAGTGGACTTCCCTGTCCCATAGGATCCAATGATATTAAAAGCGTGCTGTCCAGATTTGTAGTCGAAGAGAATACGCGAATAAATATCAATTGCATTTCGCGTTACGATGTAGTCCAAAACTGACTTCTCATCACGAATAATATTTGTAGATGTTGCCCTGCTAAGCATAGTAACGCTTTAATATTTCTGACTTCGGTTTTGAAGTTTTAATTTGAATTTCCTTACGACCAGCATCCTCGTTGTAAACCACTAACTTCTTCTTTACCAATGCATCAATCAGCATGAGTGTTTGCTCCTGGTTACATAAGAAAACGTCACCTACTTTACGTTGTATTTCCTCAAAAGTAATGGAACGCTGTTCCTCAAATTGATCGAGAATAACGTACATAAAAATCATTGGAGGTAAACTGCTATGGAAGCCGTAGTTGAAACGATACACCTGCGCACCGTTGTCTTTGAGCCCATCAACCGCATACAATAGACGCAAATCAATAAACATGGCTGAAAGGTCATCTTCAAGACTCTTAGAACCTTTAGTAGGAGGCAGATAAGACCTTAAAAACACCTTGACATCATTGGCAATTGTTTTCTCGCTAAATGCAATTTCATTCACCATACATTGCCGAATTAGATATTCATACAGCCCAGGGTGCGTAAAATCGAAAGACACCCTACTCTTTCGGAAATCCTGAAACGCCATATGGTAAATGGATGAATACTTTGTTTTTTGTAACTGGTAGTGCATCAACCATAAGGTTCCCTCATCTTCTATGAAAGGATCGAACCCATCTGAAGAAAAAAGAAGCTCCGCTAAATGTTTTAATTCATGTGCATTAGGATCAATCAATCCAAAAGCACGTAGCCAATGCTCAATAGACTTTACCATGTTTTTACCCACACCGAGAACGGCCGGAGAATCTGGACTTTTAAATACAGTCGATTGACTCGCATAATCAAAGCCTTTTTTCAACCAAAAGTGTCTACAATGAAAGGTTTCGTGTCCAGAAAATCGGTACATAGTCATATATTCAAAAATAGGTATTCATACAGACTAAAGCAATTTGGAAAACTGTAACTTTTCATAAGTTTTAAACAATAAAAACAATGAATAAAAGATCAATTGAAGGCCAAAACAATTAACATTAGCTTATCACCTCCATAACCGCGCCTTCATTCCCCCACGATAATTTACCTGGCTCATTTATTTCGTAATATTTAGTTTGAAATAAACCGTCCTCCCACATGGGATGATCTTCAGAAAACTGAATCACGAGTTTCTCGCGCTTATAAAACCCATCATTCAGTCTATGCTCATAAATATAAGCCTTACGACCGTCCACTCTTATTGGCAGACCGACCTCAGTAGGATCAATCTGGGTGTCAAAACTGGTAACGTGTATTACTGGAATCTGTTTGGATGTTAGTGGCAGGTTCATAATTTCTGTTTTAAAGGTTTAAATAAAATTAACATAGATGTCCATAATCTATTTACGGACATAAATAATCGTTGTCTCTAATCAATACGAAACGTGCACTATTACAACTAATCAAAAAGGAATATCATCTCCAAACCCCCTCAAACCATGAACAGGTTTCATATACATCAGACTCCCATATTTCTTAAGAAAGGGTTCGTGTTCTTCAAATAAGGGTTGTCGACTCAGAAAAGCCCTGTATCCCCGCACAGAGGTATAATTAGATCGGTAAATAATATCCGGCTCGTCATTGGGAAAAAACTCATCAATGGTCTCAAGCATCATCAGTGGCCGCACTTCTTCCCAGATGCTCTTGTCTTCGCGTTTCACAAAAGTGATGTGCACAAAATCTTTCTCGCTAATGCTATAGAAACTATCCTTGGAGTCTCGAAAATTTCCTTTTATTTGTACATCAAATGTGTTGTTCTTGTGGGTGGGTGCTTGAAAAAACATAGGCGATTTTATTTATAGGGTTAAATCACAAAGTAAAATCTCAAAAGCGTAATATTTTTACGGTTTGATTATTTCCTCCGCATTATTTAAATCAATCTTGATTCCGTAATAATTAAAATCAGTGTCTTCAGCATTTTCGACCTCTATTAAATCGATCTTACAACTGCGTTTGGGTATGGGCTCAAAGAACAGCGAAAAATACCGCCAGTCCTTATTGGATTTGAAATTAAGTCGGTCTGGCGCTAAGGGAATATCATCGGTGTATTTCAATTTATATTTTGCCTCGCTTGAATGTGTTCGTAGATAGGAATCCGGGAACATCTTAATCCATCCACCTCTAACATATAGATTGGATGCAATAAAGCCAAAATCAATACGTGTATATTCTTTACCCAAAATAGCGCGAAGTAGTATCAGGTTTGTTTTTGGTTTCCGAACAAGATTCAATTGAAGGAGTAGGTCTCTTTTTTTATCCATTACTTATATTTTTTAACGGTTTCAATCAGGTATTTTGGTTCTACTACTCTTATTTGTTTGCCATATGACAGAATAAGACTGACAAATTCCATGGAAGGAATCAACTCAAAAGTGATGATCGCATCTCCCCGGTCTTGCATCTCGACATTCTGACTTTCATGTATTTTTTGTGCCCTAAAATAATTCGTGATCATTGGACTTGCATGGAGGATGATTTTCTCTTTTTTGCCATTATGCAATGGATATACACCGTAAACATCATTTAAATACTCATCAATAACATCGGACGAGGTATCCTGGAACACTTTATAAATCGGTTCGGGAGCGTTGACACGATCAAGTCCGAAGGTTCTCAACTCCTGATGCTCTTCCGAGAAACCAATCACATACCAATGGTTGTTGAATTCTTTGAGTAACACAGGGTGAACAATTAACGCTTTAAATTCACGTCTACTGTATGAGTAATGGACAAAACTAATAGGTACCCGATCCCTACAAGCCGAGTACAATAGATCGAAATGCTCAAAACCCCTGCCCTCCGAAATATGATCGGTTTGTATAATTCTTCGCTTTTCTTCTGTGCTAGTCAGCTCCTGAACATTGGACAATACCTTTTCAATGGCGTGGGTAAACTTATCACTTACCCGAGAGCCTCCAATAGAAGAAATGACATCAATCGCCTCACTTATGGAATCGACATCATATGAATTCAAGGACACCCCGTAAATAGAAAAATCAGGATCGGTATACTCATAGCCAAGTTTAGCGCGGTTGAATTTAATGGGCGCATCAAATCCATCTGGAGGCATTTTTTTCATCACAGCAATGTCCTTTTGAACAGTTTCAGCGGTGGTATTGACATCAAGCTTCTCCTCAATTGTAGCTAAAAGGTCATTCATATCAGGGTACGTGCGCATTTTATTTCGAAGACATAAATCTATGACTTTGTAGCGTCTGTAGGCGTTTTTATTGATTGGCATAAAACAAAAGTAAACAAATTTTTAACTCCGTATTAACAATACTGTTTGAAATTAATTCTTTGTACTGTGAATCAATAAAATAAAACACAATGCAAAACACAGAAGACCAAAAACAAAAGCAAAAGACCAAAACACTTAGACTATTCAACCCAACTGTTTATGATCGAAATACGAGCGCAAAAATTCAAACCATTGATCTTAATGAAGAATACACGCGCATAGAATTTAAATACACCTCGTCTCAAGAGTATATTAATGGTGGATGGATAAAAATGGAAAGAAATTCATTTATCAGGGATACCCTCTCGAAACGGACCTATCCCCTGCTCTTTGCATTAAATATACCCATTGCGCCTGAGAAATTCCACTTCCGCAGAAAAGGGCAAGTACATTACTACACCCTTGTATTTCCTGCCCTTCCGAAGTCTACAAAAGCCATTGACATCATCGAAAAGGAAGCTCCTGGGAATTACTTCAACTATTACAACATCGAATACCAAAGGTGGATCAATATCGAACCACATGACAATTATATCAACCATAAAAATTAATAACCCCTAAAAACCAAAAAAACATGAAAAACAAATTGAAAAAAGATTTAAGCTGGGAAATTGAGGTACTTCCCGTACAAATTAAAGGACAAACCACAGTCCTAAATAAAGCCCTCGTGCGATCAGACGATCAGAAATTAATTGGAATCAGGAGTAGACACTACAAGCCTGTTTTCAATCGAGACCTCGAAGCCATAAAGGAAAAAATACTCCATACCGGAGGATTTCGTTTCAAAGGTTACGAGGAATTCAAGAGAGGAAAACGCATCCTCGCCTTCTTTGAGAATAAAAAGAAATATACATTGTGTGGTGAACGCGTTGCCGACTATCTCATTATCGGCAACAGCAACGATGGATCAAGTAAGTTGTTCATTGGCACCTCAAACTACATGTATCGTTGTGAAAACATGTTCTCATCGAAAATAAGAGCCTTTCAGATGAGACATAACCAAACTTTCGATATTGATGCTATTGATATTGAAGAAATCCTAGACACCTATGAAAATGGCCGTCAGAATCTGTACCGTAATATGGAACAGCTGGAATCAACACCGGCCACTATGGACTTGATGACAAGTCTAGGACCCATATTACTGAATCCAAACTTAAATAAGGAAAATAAAGACAAACTCACTCGCCGAGAGGAAGAAAAGCAGATCTTGTTTTATGACTGTATAAAGAGAGAGGTCGGTGAATTAGGATTCAACCTCTGGGGCGTCTTAAATGGAGTGACCCGATACACCTCAAATCATTTGACTGGAAACAAAGGATTTGGTATTGTAAATGGCCGCGGTGAACGTTTGAATCGACAAGCCATGAAGTACCTCATGAGTTTGACCTAGTCCATTAGATGTAAATAAGCCCTTCTATTTGGTTAGGAGGGTTTATCCTCATCAAACCTTGACCTCAAATTGGCTCGCCAAGGTCTCTTCCATTTCATCGTCTTCATCAGAATCAAACCACTTGTATTTTAAAAAAATATACTCTCCAAAAAATGCTCCTGACAAAAATCTTAGGCCGTACCAATTGGCGAATAAGAATCCGATAAAATAGATTACTGCAAGAATGATGTCGATGTGTTTTTTTATTATTTTTATTTATTAATCATTTTTATGCCTTGTTTACACAAATTTCTTAATGAAGAAAATGAATTGTTACCTGAATGGAATAGTTCGACACTGATTATTGGAACATTCAATCCTCAAAATGAATTTTGCCCAAATAATGTTGCAGAATTCTAATACCAACGCCCGAGAAATTATTTTTGGCGGGTACTACCGCTAATTGCTGGCGAAGATCCAATTGAAAACAATAATACTGAAGAACAATTAAATTTTCTTCATAAATATAGAGTAGGTATTACTGACATTCTTATTTCCATAAATGATGCAGATGTCAACAATGAAGAGCATATAAATTTAATCTCAACAGTGCAAGACAAAGACATTGAGCATTTCAATGAATTCACATGGAATACAAATAACATCATAGAATATATAATTCAAAATAACTGCAGTCATATTTACTTTACGAAACTCGGTAAACATAATGCAAACGTTGAGGTGAATAGTTTCGAACATCAAATGAGAATAATAGAGGATTATTGTAATGACAATAATATTTACACGAATAGACTACATTCACCCACAGGGATGAAACTTGGCACAGGACCTCGTATTCCAACACTTTTTAATAGATGGATAGCACAAAATGGGGCGGATCAAATGCCTTTTTATCAGCCTTGAAGCATATTTATAATTTTCTTAACATTACTTTGTGATCGTTAAGAATTTCAACTTTTATTTTTTCCCCTAAATTGAAATTTCGCTTATACCAATCTTTCAATGCATCCTTTCCATTAATAAACTTCCGGGCAGAAGGTACTGAATACGTATAAGTACCAATTATAGGATCCGAATTGTTCTCCCTCAAAATAGTAAAATCAATACCAGAGGTACTAGGTAAAAAATGAAACTGAGCAGTTTTAAACCCAACAATTCCCTTTGTGTAGTATTCATTTCCTAATTTCATTTCAAAAGAGGTTAGCACATCATCATTCATCATTTAATAATTTTAATTTTTTCAATATTTCAACCATAGCCAAGGTATCCATTTTACAATAAGCCAACAAGTACTTTCGTGTTTCTTCAACATCGCCTTCAAAGGTTCCTTGAATCATTTGTGAAAAGGTTGAGCTTGCCACTCCTCCACCCTTAATATCAAGGTTGTCATAAGATAACTCAGGGACTAGAGCAGGCAAAACCTTTTTAATGGAATAGGATCCCTGCATCTCTGGTGTGTAGTACCATCGCTCTCTAAAAGGGACCATCAAATCCTCAATACGGTCAATAATTCCCTGAAGTGCAACAGCGTGCCTTGGCGAAAACTCAATGAGATCCTCAATTTTGCCTGACTCAAAGCCACGGTTATACACCAAAACGCTACCGCTTGTTCCACAATCTTCAATCATCTGATCGATAAATGCAATGCGTGGATCCGTTCCATCAGCTTCAGCCAAATATTCTCTGTGCTCTAAATCTCCATTTTGGTACTCAATATGCAATGAGTACTGGAAGACGAGCTGCTGATAAGGCCTGCTGCCATCAAAAACCGGCACTGCTGTGGCAAACGTCTCGAAATCCAAATGATAGATTGGATACACCAAATCATTAACAAATTTCTGAATGGCCTTTTGATCAATAAAAGACTCCTGATTTCTTTCACTTTCAATTTGCATCCATTGATTGTCATTTAAAGGATAATCATCTGGAACATCTTCTACGTTTACAATACCTTGGTTATACAAGTCGAACTTCTTGGGTTTTCTCAAACGCGCAATATTGAAAATGGAATACTCTGGAATATGCTTCCAACAATGTCCTGCAAAATCACATGGGTATGGCTTATTGCATTTCTCGCTGATGTCCATACTTGGTTCTTTATCCGCCAACAATACTTTTTTAAATCGGGCAACTTGGTTTGGAATCCCAACAATGAGCTCCCGCACCCTGTCGTAGACAGATTCAATCGTAAATAGCTCGTAAATATCTAGCGGACCATTCTTCGTGTATTGGTTATTGATATGAACAATGGATATGTCCTTTAGGTCAATTCCAGAATTCGTAATCGCATAATACTGAATGGTAGCATCCATTTCATAGGTTTCTGACACCTTCGTTGAGCTTTTCACCTCATAGGCATGCCAACCATCATCTTCCAATACAAGAATATCCAATGCCGCTAAAACACCATTAAATTGAAAGGCAGCCTCGTAAATCACTTTTGTGCCCTTGGCAATCTCTGCAAGGGTTCTTTCAACAGACTCTTGAAAATTGTAATAGCTCTCTGGTGTGCAATCTACCCCACCAGGAAATAAGCCTTGTGCCAATTCTCCCACATTGGTTCCTTGTGAAAAAACCGCCATTTGTTCGGGAGAAATTTCATCCTTTAAGTTTCGGGCATGCTTATTCAAGTACAATGATTTTTCGCATTGTACACCTCTAATGAAGGTTGATTTAGATAAAACGTGTTTTTGCATGATTTTCATAATAAAAATAAGATAATAATTCAGTTTGTAATCTATCTACGTCTTTGGATTATTTCTTCGATTTTATTTACTGTATCTCGAACGTGAATTGCATTTTCAAAATCTTCATTCTCTACCATTACCTTTTCAAGTTCATGTAAAAAGGTAAACCAATTGCCATGTGCTTTTTTCAAACCTTGCTCTAATAAAAATTTGATTTCTAGATCTACATCTAGCCTTGCGATAAATTCATCCATTTTCAATTTGTCCATTTTTTACTCGTATTAATTATTAAACAATAGGTTATACCTCTTTGCTTCAGACTTTCTGAACATAAGTGCACTTGATAAAAAGTACTTCTCCTCCTGAAATATGCCCGTTTCTGTAATCAGACATACTTTATCCTTTTCTTCTGGGTGCATGATAAAAACATATGCACCTTTATTACCTCCATTAAGTATATTCATTGGAAGCATATAACAGCGTCTCCCCGGGAATTCATGCAAGGAGATTAGGTTTGAGAAAATATACTCCTCATCCATTTCATTATATACTTTTTCATCATCCAAGAATTCATGTTGCATAAAGCTGAAGATGAATCT
>Ga0209223_10001510_pt1 | contig 25186 bp, 26 predicted proteins | sample COG_06_FD_184750 | JGI IMG/M metagenome (GOLD analysis project Ga0209223, IMG submission 184750) | Pelagic Microbial community sample from North Sea - COGITO 998_met_06 (SPAdes) (version 2) | ecosystem: Environmental > Aquatic > Marine > Neritic zone/Coastal water | place: Helgoland, sampling...
GGTTAGAAAAATAATTTTTATAATAAAATTTTATTATATAAATTTATATATATTATGGTAAATATCTATTGGGCAAGAAAATCTTTTTAAAAAACATTTTAATCCTAAATAGTTTTTATTTTTCTTAAATATTTTTTGAATTTTTTTAGTATAATAATATCTTATTTTTTTATTATTCTTATAATATTTAATTATATTTAATAAATTTGTACTTATATTTTTAGTATTTGTTTTCATTTTAATTATTCTATTTTTATAATCAGCATCAAATATTAAAATATTGTTTAAAGTTCTAATTATTTTTAATTTTTTATCTAAATAAGAATTTCTTTCAAAATTAGAAAAATCTTCGGTAGTATTTGTAACTACATTTGCTATTTTGAAAAAATCAATAGGTATAATTGTATTTAAATTCATTTCACAATAATTATCTTTAATAAGTATTATTGAATTAATTTGTTTTTCAAAAATAAATAGTGATATACCAAAACAAAAATCTTCAATACTACTATATATATCACACCATAAATCAGGTGCCGAAAAATAATTATTTAATGATTCATATTTATCCGGTAAAAACTTTAAAAACTTTTTATAAACTATTTTTATAGAAAAAAACATAATCTTGAATAAATCAATTGGTGATTTACCATTAATATCTTCTTCAAAAATTTCAATATTTAAATCTTTATTTTCACTAGGCCAATCTTCTTCTGGTATACGTTCATCTCTATATGATATTTGAATTACTAATTCATCCCACGATGTCAAACTAAGAGGAATTCCTTGGTAGTATAATTTTTTATAAACTACAACCCAATTTTTTGTATTCCATTTATTGAACATTTTACTAAAAAAAATAAAATACCTGTAATAAATTAATTTTATTTTTACATAATCTAAAAAGTAATTTATAATAATAAAATGACAAGTTTATCTGAACTTAATAATAATAATCAAACAAATACTTTGTGGAAAGATAATTGTATATTATTGCTTAATAAGCATATTGATATAGAAATAAAAAATTTTGTTACATATGAAGCATTATCATCATTATTAAATAATGGTGATATTGGTCTAATTGGTTTATCAAAAAAGATGAGAAAAGAAGCAGATGAAGAATTAAAACATGCTCGTGACTTTATAGATTATCAAAATAAAAGAGGAGGTAAAGTTCATAAAATTAATTATGAAAGTGTAGATATAAGTTATTTAGAACAAAGTCAACATATCATGATAGATGTTTATACTTTAATTTTAGAAATGGAAAAACAAACTAATTTATCTTTAGTTTGTTTACATAATAATGTAGAAGATTCAGCTTTACAAGATTTAATAGAAACATATCTACATGAACAACATAGTACACAAAAAGAAATTAATGACTTAATAATGTTATTAAAATTAGGAGGCGATGTTTATGAAGCTATACACGAAAAAGAATTAAGATAATATTTTATACTAAAATAGTATAAAATTAACTTACTTGTTCAAGACCATATGTTCTCATAACACTATAGTTTAAATTAAATCTAATAATATTAACTTTGTTATATTTTAAATGAGAAGAAAGAAATCCTTCTGCTGTAAAAACCCCATTTCTCTCAATTATTTCATCGATTTTATCATATAAACCACAATAAATTTTCATACTTTCATATTTTCCAAATGAAAAATGATCCATAATCCTTAAAGTAACTTTTTCATATTTACCATGCCATAAAGGCATATATACTGTGTTATCTTGTATATATTTTAAAAATGAAATATCAAATTTGTTATTAAAATACATATCTGGTCTTATCCTAAATATTAAATCTATATTTTTTTCTTCATTTAATAATTTAAAACATTTGTATATTTTATACCACATACTAACAGCATCACCACATGTTTCTGGACCAGATAAATTAGAATACTCCTGCCAATTGTTATTTTGGTATTTATTTATAAACTCATCTCTTTTATTAGTTTCAATTTCAAATTTACATGAATCATTCTTTAATAAATTCTTGTCAAAATCTCCCCCCCAACCATTTTCTCTAAATCCATTATTAGACCATATAGAACTAAAAATTAAACAGTTATGTCCTTGTTTTTCTAATGGTATAATCAAATTATCAAAAATATTTTCTCTAACACTTTCATATGTTCTTATATGACCCGAAAAAAGTATTGCTATTTTCATAATTATTATTTATAATTAAAATATTTTAAGTATAAATAATAATTATGAAAATAGCAATATTATTATGTGGTCATATAAGAACATGGAATGAATGTAAATCTTCTTTTTTTAATTTTTTCCCAAATGATGTAGATATTTTTGTCCATACTTATACAACTAAATACAGTTATCATCCTTTTATAAAAGATAAATTACAACTAACTAATGAAATAAACCAAACACAAATTACAAAAACAAATGAAATGTTTGGTTTACCAAATTTTAAAAGAGTAGTGTTTGAGAAAGAATTATCAAATGATGATGTTGATTTATCTGAATATCCTGTAAATTTAGATATTTACTCTCAGATTAGAAAAGTTAATTTATGTAATGATTTAAAGAAAGAATGGGAAAAAGATTATAATTTTAAATATGATATCGTAATTAAAACCAGATTTGATATTTACTACCAAGGGTTATTAAATTTAGAAAATATATATAGTAATAAGATATATTATTTAACATGTAATGGAACACTTGAACCAAGTGATGTTTGTTATTTGTGTTTATCAAAAGACTTTGATAAATTTATTACTGAATTAACTAAAAAATATAAAGAAAAAATTATTAATCCCCATACTTGGATGAAACTATGTATTAAAAATATAAATTTTGAATCATCAAAAATAACTTCAGAATGTTTTGTCAAAAGGTTATCACATTAACATATTTTCCCACAATCTACCATATCTTATAAGATCAGGAGGTTTAACGTTCTCATTATCTAATTCTGGTAATATATTTTTTATTACATCTTGAAATCTAGTTTGGTTAATTTTCTTATTTTTTATAATATAAAATCCAAGTATATAGGCTAATACATTTTTCCTACCAATATTGTCTACGTTTATCGCCATTTCTTCAAGATAGGAAATAATAGCATCATCAAATAATTTAGATTCATTAAGTTTATTTAACCCATAAATCGTGTTCTTAAGATTATATCTAAATTTTTCTAATGGATTCATCATGATTTTTTCTGCTTGAGTTAATTTTCCAGCTGTAACACCACCTACTCTTTCGAAAGCATTAATTTCGTCCATATATTCTTGTTCTGATATTTCACTAATATCATCTATTTCAAAATCACTATCGCTTATACTCATTTATAATTATAATTTATAAATAAATTTGATTATTTTACTTAAACAAATATTTTTATTAAAAAAAATGAAATTGATTGTGGTTACAGATAAACATATGGGAATTGGTTATAAAGGTAAATTACCATGGAATGATAAACAAGAATTAAAATTATTTAAGAATATTACAACTGGATGTACTTTGGTATTTGGAAGAAAAACATTAGAAAATCTTCCTTTTCTAAAAGACCGAACAATAGTAGGGTTAACTAAAAATAAAGGGATAGACACAAGTGATTGGGAAAACCAAGTAATTTTACTTGATGATTTACCAGAAGATAATGACGCTAATACTTTTATTGCAGGAGGACTTGATATTTATAAAAAATCTTTTGAAACATTAAATTATATCACAGAAGTCCATATTTCTATTATGAAAAATACATATGATTCCGATACATTTTTTGATAAAAAATGGTTAAATGATTTTGTTATTAACGAATCAACAGAATACGAGACATTTATTCATTATAAAATGACAAAAACTAATAATGGTGAAAGACAATATTTAGATTTATTAGAAAAAGTAGTAAAAGGTCAATACAGAGATACCAGAAATGGTGTTACTATATCAACTTTTGGCAATCAGATGAATTTTGATCTTAGAAATGGTTTTCCATTATTAACAACTAAAAAAATGTTTCTACGTGGTATTATTGAAGAGTTTTTATTCTTTCTTCGAGGTGACACTGATTCAACTTATTTATCAAATAAAAAGGTAAAAATATGGGAAGGTAATACATCTAAAGAATTTATTGAAAAATGTGGTTTAAAATATGCGGAAGGAGTTATGGGTCCAATGTATGGTTATCAATGGAGAAAATTTAATGCACCTTATAAAATTGATGATGAAGGTAAACCAGTAGATAATGATGAAAAAGGAGTTGATCAGTTACAACAAGTAATAGAATTAATAAAAAATGATCCTCATTCAAGAAGAATTTTAATGACAACTTATAACCCAGAACAGGCAATGGAAGGAGTACTTTTTCCTTGTCATTCTATCACAATACAATTTTATGTTGACGGAAAATATCTTGATATGTTTTGTTATAATAGAAGTCAAGATGTTTTTCTTGGTACACCTTTTAACATTGCTTCATCGTCCTTATTATTGTTAGTTGTTGCTAAGTTAACAAATAAAATAGCAAGAAATTTTATAATGTCAATGGGAGATACTCACATATACACTTCACATATTGAATGTGTACACACACAGATTAAAAGATTACCGCATAAATTTCCAAATATTACAATTCCTGAAATAAATAGTATTGATGATATAAATAATATAAAAGCAGCTGATTTTATCTTAACTAATTATAATAGTAATACAGCAATTAAAGCTAAAATGATAGCTTAAAATAATAAGTTATAAATTATTTAAATAATTTATAACAAAGAATAAATGAATTTCGATGAAATAATTTTATTAGATTTTATAGAAGGAATACCTGGAAATGCAATTGTTTATATTTTTGCTGTCGAAGAAGACAACGAAATTAAACAATGGTCACATCAAGACTGGGGAAATATTCGTTATAGTTACTATAATAACATTGATAAACCAGAAATCGCATGGTTACATGATATTTTCAAAAACAGATGTAAATACAATAGAAATAAATTTATCTATCTGATAAAAAAATTATATAAAAATATACAATAACACGGAAAATATAAATATAACTCCTATACCTGATATTAAAAATATATCGATACTTTTTTTTGGATTAATAATCATAACAGGTTTTCCTCCATCACCTGTATTTTTTTTTATATTATCACTTAATGGCCCAACTTCGAAACTTATCACACCTCCTTGATAACTCTCAATGTTATTAACAAAACTATTAGTAGTTCCTGGTGGTATTATTGGAATATCTATACCATAATAATATTCTTTATTAATATCAGAAGACATTGCTACATAAGCATATGCCGCCTCCCCCCACGAATTTCTAATTTCCCAATAATTAACACCATCTTTTTTACCCCATCCTGTTATTACGATAGCATGACCATTTATTGTTGGTGGACCGGTTGGTTTAAATATATCTTCTGTTAATAATGAACCTTCATTATTATTATGGTTATTCCACCAGTTTTGAAAATTTGGTGGAACAAAAATTGTTGTAGAAACTGGACCAGCCATAATTTCTTGTTTAATACGAGTTATAGTTTCATTTAATAAAGGAACTCCTTCAGAATGTTTAAGTATATGAAAGGTGCTATCTGGTTTTATACTAAATTTACCAGTTTTTTTATTATTACAACAATAAGATTCATTGTTATCATCAATACAACAACCATCTCCCATGTTAGAAGAAGGACAATTCGGAGCTATATTAGAAAAAGATATAGTAGAAAAAGGCCAACAGTCTTCTGTCGTTATATAATTACTTTCTAACCATTTGGCTCCCCCATATGTTACTCCACCACATTCACATTGATCTTTCGCAAGTACAAAATTGTTATATTCCGATTGACTACCAACCCATGGACCACCGCAACTTACTAAATTTGCGACACTAGGATAAGGAGCTTCAATATTGTATTTTAAAGCATATCTATCACCTAAAACTGTTGCAACGGAAAAAGCCCAACAACATCCACATTCTCCTTGATTTCTTCTTCCGTCCTCTATTTTATTACCTCCTGTTTTCAACCAACTGAATGTTTCTGGTATAACTTGAGCTAAATCATTTAATCCAATTTGTTGTTTTTTAATATTTTTAATATTTATTGGAATAAGAATTGCTTTATTGGTAAATTTGTATATTTTGTGATTAGATTTTTTAGGTATACTAAGCATATTTATTTCAGATTGTCTTGAACAGTCAGAATTATCCATTTTATATAATTTTTGTGCAGTTGAATCACTAGTGCATTTTCCTATATTAATATCAGCCATTTATATTATATGTAAAAATAAAATTAACAAATTATTAATACTATTTATTTTTACATATAAAATGGAAAACTATCAAGATTGGGAAGAAGTGAAATGGGTAAAACCAAAAAAAGTTATTAGTAATAAGCCGAAAACTAATAAAAAATTTAATTTGTTAGACAGCGAAGAACCCCCACCTCCTGAAAAACCAAGCTTACAATTAAGACAAAAAATCACTAGTGCTAGGTCTATCAAAAATTTAACTCAAAAGAAACTTGCTATTTTATTAAATATAAAGGTTAATACTTACATAAATATTGAAAATGGAAAAGAAAAACCTACAAACCAACAATTACAAAGAATTTCTAAAATTTTAGGTGTTAATTTAAGATAAATTTTTATTTTTCTAATACAATACTTATTGTATTAGAAAAATTATTACTCTAGAAAATGTTTTATTTGGTCCCACGGTATTACAGGAAATTTATGAGTTCCTTGTATTGGGATATATTTAGTAATATAATCTTTTATTTCAAAAATACTTTCATATGGAACAATTTCATCATTAATACCATGCAATAATAAAATTTCACCATTGTAACCAATTAAGTATTTTTTTATATCAAAATCATCAAATAAAAATGATATATATTTGAAAAGAAAACATTTCTTTTCTAATACAGATTTCATAGATATAAGTGGGCTTTCTAAAATTATTTTAGGAATATTAAATCGTCTGGCTACATAAACAGCAACTGGTCCACCCATTGATTCACCATAAACAATAATGTTATTATTAATGTAATTCTTTTTTACCATTGACATGATACTTGAAGCATCTTCATATAATTGTTGTTCGGATGGTATTCCTTGTGTTTTACCATATCCTGAATAATCGAATGTAATAACTGAATATCCCATGTTTTTTAATTCGATATATTTATTTTCGCGATGGGAAATATTCCCATTATACCCATGACAAAATACAATTATTTTGTCAGACTTATTATTATTTAATACCCATCCAAAAATATGTTTATGTTTTACCATAACATATTTTTCTTTTGTTTCAATATATTTTTCAATAGGTTTAAAATAACAAAATCTTTTTATTACCGTAATACTTATAAATATTATCACAATTACGGTAAAAATTATTTTAAAAACTAATTCATTATCCATTTTAAATGGATAATGAATTAGTTTTTAGATGATTCTATTTGTTTAAAAACAAATAGAATTATTTTACATATTATATTCATTTTTCATAAAAATATCATATGGCATAATCATTTTATATCCAGATTTTTTGTGAACAATATTATTTTCACTAAATACTCCTTTTGCATACAAATCTCTAATATTAGGATCTGTAACAACTTCTTGACCCATATAATTACATACATGTTTTCCATGCAACATTTTGTTTTTATTTTTATTTTGGTTTTCCATTTATTATTACCAAATAAAAATATTATTGATTGAAGTTTAATTCAAGACCTCCCTGTTTTTTAATTTTTTCCAAATCTTCTTTAAACTTTTCTTGATCAATACCCATTTCTTTTAATCCTTTATCTAAAATATTTTTTTTAACTTCTTTTGAACTACGTTTGATTTTACTCTCTCCTATTTTTGAACGAAGTTTAGTTAATAATTCTTTTCTAATCATTTTATACTTAAAAATATATTTTTAAGTAGTTTAATTAAACTTTAATTAAATTTTAATAAATTAGCTAAATTACGAATTTTTTTAGATAAAAAAAGCAATTCCTGATTTTCTTGAATATTTCTTTTTTCAAAATGTTTCTGTGACATATATTTATACTTTTTTACAAATTTATTGTATTTTTTAGTTTGAAAGTTGTATTCAATAACTTGATGTTTATATTTTTTATAACTTTTCATTTATAATATAAATTCTTTTATATAAATCGTTTTTATAATGATAATAATACAGAATATGCAAAATTTTCTTCTACTTTATATCCAATAATTTTTATATTATAAGAATTGGATTCACCTCTAACTTTGTACATTTTTATATTTTTGTTATTAACATATCTATATATAATAAATTCTAATTTATCTGTAATACCTTCGGGATTAAAGCCAATATTATATTTTTGTATATTCCATATTTTACCAATTTCTTTTGCTTTTTCTAACGTATATGTATTCTGTACTAAATATATTTCTTCTCCTATCAAAGAATTTTTGAAAAAATATGGTTTTTCTGTATTCAAAAATACAGAATCATGCATTTTATTGTAAGATTTTTCTTGATGCAACCATTTAGCTACAGAATTTTCCCCATACAAAATTACTTGAATGGGGTATTTATCAAAATCAGACACTTCTAAATAAAAATTATCAATAACATCTCTATTATGATAATTTTTAATTTTTTCATTGTTATTTCTTAAAGATACTTTTAAATTATATATTAATCTTTTTAAAGTTTCTTCTGATTTAACTACCAATTTTCTATCTTGTAATAATGAACAATCTAAACTAAAGTGTTTAGTAATATCAGAATATTCATAATCAGGAATTATTTTTATATATTCATCAACAAATTTAACTAATAACTTATCAACATCTTTACTTTCATCTTCGTCTAGTAAAAATTTAGAATATAACCAATAAGAATATTCAACAATATATCTACTTAATTTTTTATAATTATTATAATTACGCAGACTAGATTCATTATTTTTAGGAAATTCATAATTTTCTATTTTAATATTTGGTATATCATCGGTTTGAGAAATATCAATAACTGGAATCTTTATTTCAACATTTCCTGACATACCAATTATCATATTATTTGTTTTACCTTTAATCAATATTTCATATTCTTCAATAAGTTCTAACGCCAAATCATAACTTATTGAAGTTGGTAATAAATTAGTACAGCTATTTAATGTTAACGATGGAATACCAGATAATAATAATGTGGCTTCTTGATCTTTATAATTAAATTTTAACATTCTAGTTTTACCATAAGAATCAAAACATTGTTGCATACTATCAATAATTTTTAATGGAAAAATTATTTGTTTATTTTTAACATTTAATGTATAAGAACTAATCATGTCAAAATATAAACTTTCTATTTTAGATACAATAAAACTATCATTACCAAACGAAGTTTTTACCCCGGTGGAATTCCCCACTTCCCACTTAACAATTAATTCACACATTGGATATTTAGCATGATCAGATGTACTTCCTAAATGCTCATAAATAAAAATACTTCTGTTCGTATTTGTTGGTTTAAATCTATAAAAAGGTTCTGCGTGTCTGGGCGTTACAATTTTTCCTGAATTAAATCCAAATCTATTAAAAACATAAATATTACAATTAAAATATTTTTCTAATATTGATAATGTTAATCTAGGATCTAAATATTCTTCAAAATCAAGTAAATAATCATTGATTTGTTTAGAAGTATAATCATACATTTCTTGTTTACCACTATTACATATTTTTATATTATTACCAATTTCTTCCCTTATATCTTGTAAATATTGTTCTTTCTCAACATCAGGGACTTCTAAAATCCTATCTTGTAATCCTTCCAATATACATTCAAGAAAACTATTTTTAGTTTTTGAAACGCCTTTTCTCAAATAAATAAAATCATGTTTTATATCAAATACTTCAAATATTTTATTAATATCTCCAATTAAAGCACCAAAGTTATCTTTTTGAACAAATTTATTAGTTTTTATAAAATTTTGTTGATTATCTTTACTTTCCATCCTTTCTTCTTCATAAAAATAATGTCTAAATACAGATCCTTTTTTATCTGTTTGGTTCTTTTTATAGCAACATGGTAAAAATGGTACTAAATATTTATTAGATAATGGATTTTCACGAAGACCGGGAAATTTAGCAACTGGATTATTACATATATAATTTCTCTGTGGAAAACCTTCATCTTCTTTTGGATATCTCATTACGATTTTTCCTTGCTGCTCAGCATCTTCAACTTCGTCATCTGAAATTATAGTTGGTTTATCTAAACATTTCTGAGGATAACCAATCACGAAAACTTCGGGGGCTATATCTTTTAATTTTAATTTTGTTTGCTCAATTATTACTTCGGAAGTAATTGTAAATAAAGATGGTAAAAATCTTTCATAGTATTCTTTAATTTCTTCATAATTTTGATCATAAATTATAAAAAGTTTTGATAACATAAGTTGAAATTTTTCTATTATTTCCAATGAATCAGCATAACTTATTTTAATTCTTATATAATTAGAACCAATTTTAAATAATTCATAAATATCTTTTCCTTTTAAATTAGCATCGTTTTTTATTGAAACTTTCTCGGTTATATTAAATGCCAATTCACCAAAATCTTGATTATAAAAATGTACATATAAACTTCCTTTCTTTTTAGTTGCTTTATCACTTTCATCGATTGACATAAAAGATGAATATATTGGATTATTCATAATTAAATCAGACATTATATACCTATCCATTTTTCTTTGAGGAAAATAAAATACTCCATTAACACCACTCTGTTCTGAACTAATAATATCTATATTTTGTATCGATGATAAAGATTTCATAAATCTTTTTTCAATCAAATCATTTAATTGTACATAAGATTTACCAATATTTAATGATAATGATATTATTATTTGAGATTCTTCGGAAATTGTTAAATACACATCAATATAATCATCTAACGATGACTCGTAAATTTCTTTTTTTTGTAATACTTTAAATATTATAATATTTGGTAAGTTATAAGACCAATCTTCCAAAGGAATAAAATCTTTCAATATTTTAAAATAATTATTTATTGATGCAAAAGGAACTTCTCTGCTTAATTTGATAGAATTAAAAACTTCCATTAATGAAATATTAGTAATATTTAATTTGAAATCTATAGAAATTTTTTCTAATTCAAATCCTGTAAAATTAATTCCCTTATCAATTTTTTCTAATTGTCTAACAAAATTTAAATCTCTTATTACTAATTCTTTATTAGAACTTATTCCATTGTTAATAGCTAAAATTACTTTACTTTTATTTTGTAAATAAATATCATCTAAATTTTTAATACAATAAGTTGACAATTGTTCAAAATCTTTCAATTTATCTCCTAAAAAAATTAAAAAACTACCAACAACATCAGTAGATGCATTAGATAATGTTTCATTAAAAGATATAAATGGTAAAAAAATATCAAAATAGATATCCAAAGTTTGTTGTTCTGTTTTACCATCTAATTTTTCATATAACTTCTGAAAATCCAAATCAGAATTAGTAATTATAACTAATAAATCTTCAACATAAACATTCTCAGAAGTTTTTAATTTTTCCAAAGTAGGTATTCCTTCTGGAAAATACAAATATTTTGGTATTGTATTTAAAATATTAGCTATTCTATTCAAAATTATTTGGACTGTATCTAAATTATATGTTTGTATTTCTGTTGTTTTATTTATCAAAACCATCTTTTCTTATTAGCAAGACTTATTTATAAAATTCATATTAAAATAATACTATTTTAATATTTATTCATCAGAATCATCAGAATGTTCACCCATTTCTTTATCTACTAATTCTTTTGATTTTATATATATGGATATTTTCCCTAAACTCCCTATACTTGATCTAAATAATAATGGTAATATATCATTACCAGGAAATATTTGCATAGTATTACTTAAACCAGCAATTTTACTAATCCTAGAAAACTGATCAGTTGTAAATGTTGCTTCATAAAATTTTTTACTATCTTCATCTTCAGAATCAGTTTCAGAATCATAATTTTCACCCAACCTTACTTTTCTCTTCAAAATATCATCAGCGTCAGCAAAAAAATCAATACAATTATCAGAAGCTACAATTTTAATATTAGCACTACCTATACTACTAAGTTCTTTACACATTTTTTGAAAATCAGGAGACGGAATTACAACTGGCTTACCATAACCGACAGGTAAATCTAATTCAACATTTTGAATTTTTTGAATCTTAATTTCTGATGTAGTAACCCTTGTATTTTCTTTTGGTATAGTTTTAATACCTAAATCATTTGGTGATTTAGAATTAATAAATAACTCTAAAGAATCTTTTTTCTTAATAGATTTTAACATTTTATGAAAATGATTCAAATTTAAACCAAGACATATATTAGTTTCATTCTTAAACTTATATCTAGAAAAATTATCTGAATACAAATCTAAATCAACTAGTGTTTTTCTTGGTTGATCAGACATACGTAAACTGAGACCTTCGTCGTTTACATTAAAACAACCGTTTTTTATATTATTAGTTAAAAGTTCAGCTAATACTTTGATTTGATACGCTTCTCCTGTTTTACATTTAAAAGAAATTGTCATTTCTTTTAAAGAATAACTAACTTTAAATAATATTTTACAACTATAAATATTTTATAAAATATACTCTTATAATAAATGAAATACAGCGTTAATCCCTGTGGAATTTGTAAAAAAATATATAAAGAACCTGAATTTAAAGTAGACGCAGTTAATTCCTGTGTAGCTAATACATCGGCGGCTTTTTTAGGATATCCTTCAAACGAAATTATACAAGGTAAAAATTATGATAATTGGCAACAATGTATATCTGATACTATTGATGAAAGAATAAATATTAATCAAAATGATTATAAAGTTAGTATCAATCCTGTATTTGGACAATCAGCTCATTATTTTCCAAAAATATTTAATAAAACAAATGATGTACAAAAATCTTATGAAATTTGTAACAAATATTGTGCTAAAGAACGACTAAAAAATGAATGCTCGCAAAATTGTTATATAGATGCTAATTCTCTCTTACCAATTAAAGAAAATTTTAATGATATAAAAACAACCCAAAATGACAAACCAAAAAAACCTGATAATAAAAAGATAAAGTCACAAAATATATCTTTATTAAAAGTAATGAAAGAACACCCAATTATTTTTTGGTTAAGTTTCCTGGTATATATGGTATTGTTTTTATTTATACTTTATACATTTATAAAGTCTTTATTCACTAATTTTAATTAAGTTTATATCAACATATTTTATTTTCTTTTATTAAATAAAAGAAAATGAGCTTGATAATAATTTTATTGATTTGAATCAATAAAATTTATTTATAATTACCATACAGGAGGGTTTAAAATTTAATAGAAATTTCACAATAACATCAAACATTCAATTAAATTCTACTATTTTCTACATTTTAGGTAAAAAAAATAACATATGATTTTATTAATTTCAAATTCATTTCAAATATTTTTAAACTGAATTTACTATTAGTTCTTCCCACGCTAATGAAAAATTATTTGTTAAATCTATAAATCGTGGTGATAATGTATTCTCGAATAACCCAACACATCTATCATTATGACTTTCGGATATATCATATTTTTCCCCAACAAATTTAAACCCACTTTTAGAAATCTCGTCAATTTGTGCTTGGTGGTATATTTTTTTAGTTTCATCCCAAGTACGTTCGAGTTTATATTGATTTAATATTTGTTTTAACCATAGAGGACCAAGCCCATCACCACTCCCTACCGTATCTATCTGGGAATACCCAGTTGTTGGCCTGCAATGATCCAAATAGTGCCCAATACTAATTATTTTGGTGAATTCCTGAAAATCTTCATGAAATGCTTGGATATTATGATCATCTGGTGAAATTCCAAGTCCAAGAATAACGTAATCATAATACTTACTTGTATTTATTTCTGTAACTTGAATAGATTCTAAAATTGATTTACTAATACACATTGTTACAATTTGAAGAGGATTTAAATTAACTACTGTGTTAATATCATTAATAATATTATTATTATTAGTAATACCTAATATATTCATTAATGTTCCAACAGAAAACGCTTGTTTATTTATATTACCCGAATCTTCATTTAATCTACCAGAGCTCTTTAGGAAAGAGCTTAACTGGATACATAAAACATCTATGGGTTGTAAATTTTTATTCTGTGCGAAAGAACTTTGTGTTAAAAATACATTAGCAAAATATAAACTTCGTAAAAAATTTAATATATTATGATTATATCTTGGCGGATTTGTAATAAATATAGGATATCCATGTGATACATAATATTTTGAGATTAATTCATAAATAGGTTTTGTAAGATCCAAAACAGTATTTATAATACTACTGTAACTTTTTTGAGATTGTAAAACTTGACTTTGTTTAAAGCTTGTAAAATATTGAAATCTTTTATTCAATTGTAGTTCTAAATTTTTTATTAACGGAGAATAATATTCAGCTACCGAAAGTAATTTCCAAAAATTTTGCGGTTCTTTATTATAAAATGATCCTAAATCAACTTGTATAAAGCTTCCAAGTACTTGTTGATCTATATGTTGTACATATCCCGGTCTGAGTTTTTCTATTTCTATTCTAACATCTTCTCTAAAAACTTTATATTTATCATGGTTTTGTTGTGGTATAAATTTATGCAGCGACATTTTGAAAATATTTATATTACTATAAATATTAGCATTTTCTTGTATTGTTATATCCATAATATTTTTTGGAAAAGATGTCACGTATTTATTTAATTCTAACCATATATTTTTTATAACACCCATTATAATACTTAAAGATTGTAAGTTATCCTGATCTGTTTTTCCAGGATATCTTTGTGATCTATTAATCATAAAATCGAAAATAGGAGATATATAGTTTTTTATATTGTTAGAACTTAAAACAGTCGGTCCTAATCTTTGTAAAACAAAAGATATTGCTATTATTGAAGCCATACTTACTAATTTTTTAAAGTTATTTACATTTTCTATATCATTATATGCATTAATATCTGTATTAGGTAAATATACCATTGCAAAATAAAGTGATATTAACTTTTGTACAGTATTTACATTGTTTGTATTATTCAAAATGACCATTGTCATGTTTATCACATAAACTATTGCGAGGTGGTTTCTCTCTTCATTTGCTGTGCCAAAACGTGGATCCATAATTTCCTTATATAAATCTAATGTAATATTATTACTTGTATCTAATATATAATTATTTATACCTAACTCATTATTACTTAATGAAATAACACAATTATATTTAGTACAATAAAAATACTTGAGTTTATTTGTTATAAAAAAAGAAGATAAAATACATAATGCTATATCTATTTGACTAGTTAAAAACGATCTTAGATAAGTTAACAAATTTATATCGTCTTGAGAAAAGTTCGGAAAATTAGTTGGTAATGGTACATTTCCTGTCTGATAACCTAATAACGCTTGAGTAATTAAAGATGTCCAAATACTAATATCTATTAAATCCCCTTTATAAGTTTTATAATTGAACAATACTTTATCAATACTCTTAAAATGTTTTTTTGTCAAAGGTGGTAATATTTCGTAATTTTGATACTGCCAATCAACAGGGTTCTCATACTGTCTCTTCAAACACGCAGAAGCATTACATAAGAACAATTCAGGATGATGATAATCAGGTAACCCTTTCAAACTGGTTCGTAGAGCAGCGTTATTAACGACATCTGGTCTCCAAGACCATGAATTCCCCATACCATCATAATAATTAGTTCGAATTTTATTAATTAACCAACAAAGAGCTATTCCAGTAGTAATATCATAATTATAATGAGATACTCTGTTAAATGAAACTCTAGCATTATTTTGTGTATCGTAAAATTCAAATTGTCCACCAAATTTATCTACTCCAGAATTAATAGACCTAACTCCAATATTGTTAAAATTTATTCGAGCGTTATTGGGAGGAAATTCGGTAGGTCCGAAACACACAAGTGATATTGCTTTTCTAAAAGTTTCTATACTATTAATAACAAAATATCCAGGGTTTGCATTTTCTGTTTCATTTAATACTGCTATTAACTCGACCCAATCATTTTGTTGTAATTGATTTATACTTGTTAATATTTTAGTAATATTTACTACATCTTCTAGCAAAACTAGATTAATTTCTCGTGTTGTTTCAAACGCTAATACACATTTTCTAGCTTGTATTTGTTGACCACTTAAATATACAGTCTTTAAATTATTACACTCTATAACGTCATTATATGCCAAACTACCATCCGGTAGTTGGTAGTTTTGTCTTTTACTATATAAATTTGCTACTGACAAAAAACTCATCCAAGAAGGAATAGGGGACCCATAAGTAGAAAGCTTTTCCCAAAATTTTTCACTTTGTTTAAACACTATTCCGCTATCGAGTATCTCTGGTAATGATGGTCCATTAGAGTATAAGGTAGAAAAATAATTCCTACCCAGTGGCATGAATGCTAAAGCTTTAGCTAATTTCCATGATCCATGGTAAAAACTTAAACCTTTGGGTAATTTCATAATATTAAAATATCCATCATAAAAATAAGATGCTAATGAAAAAAGATTAACATTGTAATTCTCCAATACACCACTTGTGTTTAAAGACTGTATTAAAATATTATTATCATATGGTTGTCTTAAATCAATTGGTACTTGTAATCCTACTTTAATTTTTGCAATATTTCCTTGTAAATTTGCCATTTTTTTATTACAACTAAAAAAAAAATGAAAAAATAATCAGCTTATATTTTTGTAAATATAAAATGGAATCAAGTTATCAAAATTCAATTATAAAAAAAATTATTAATAATAACTCATTATATTTAGATTTTGAATATACTATATTAACACTATCCGAAAATAAAAATAAAGATAAAGTATTAGAAGTTTTAATATATATCTATTATAATAGAATCAAAGATTTTAATTCAAACAAAATATTGACAATTTTATTATACAATATTATATTACAAAAATATATTAATCCGAAATTAGAAAATTATGTTATAGAAATTTCTAAAATATTGCTAAAATCTGATAAAATTACTGATATTATGATTTTAGAATATTCTAGAATAATAACAGAACACATTTCACAAGACCATTTTTTTACATCAACACATCAATATATAAATTTTATTGAATATTTTAGACAATATTTTGAACAATATAATATTAGTCCTTCTATATTATCCCATTGTTGTAAGGATATTATAAAAAATACTCTTTTTAATAGTTTAATCTCAATGTCTTATGGAGATGCTATTGGTTTTATGGTAGAAGGTTATAATAGAAGTAAATGTAATTTGTTTTTAGAAAATGTTGTAGAAAAGGGATTATTACCATCATATGGTGTACAGTTCAAAGATCAAAATAAATCTAGATATTGTCAAGATAATTATTGTTTTAAATTTGGACAATATACTGATGATACACAGTGTTCTAGAGAACTATTAATTAGTATTCACAAAAATTATAATCATTTTAATCCTGAAGATTATTCTCAAAGGTTATTATCACTATTTGTTAATGCTGGTTTAGTTCAGTCAAACATACCTGTAAAGACAACAAATCAAATTATAGGTTATGGTACCACTACTTTAAATTCTATGAAAAATATTGGAAGAGGTATTAAATGGAATAAGGCGTCCAATAAAATAGGTAAAGGAAATGGCGCTTGTATGCGAGTAGCACAAATTGGTATAATTTTTTACAAAGATCCTGATAAAGTTTCTGAAATTGCAACAAAACAAGCTATTATTACACATAACAATAGAACATGTATACAATCTAGTATTTTAATTGCTCAAGCCTGTAGATTAGCAGTATGTATTAAAATATCATGTAAATATGATATTAAATTAAACCAAATAACATTTATTAATAGTCTTACAAAATACTTAGACGATGATATTGCTTCCTTAATTAAATTAATACCGGAAAAAATACAAAAACAAGAAATACATAAGTATTGCCTAGAAATTGGGAAACATTATGAGGAAAGTGAATGGAAAGACATAATTTCACCTGGTGCTTTACAAAGCAGCATTTATGCTTTAGCATGTTTCTTAGAAAATCCTCATTGTATAATGAGTTGTATCAAAATGGCTATAAAAGGTGGCGGAGATACTGATAGTGTGGCGGCAATGGCTTGTGCAATGGTTGGTTCATATTCTGAATGTGATATTTTACACGATTTAAAATATAGTTATATGATAAATGATCTTGATAGCTGGAAAGAAGATGATTTACGAGATTTGTGTAAAAATTTTTAATACATTTTTTTAATATACTTAACTATATTAAAAAAATGACATTGATAAAACCCATATAATATTTTTTTAATATAGTTACTATATCTGGTATAACAATAAAAAATTTAAATTTATAGAAATTTAAATTTATAGAAATTTAAATTTCTATAATAAATGATTTATTTAATTAAAATAGTTAATACAGATGACGATAACATCTATTATTGTTGTGAAGAAAAAGATCTTAAAAATATTTCTGAATATGTTTATATAAAAATGAACGATTCAAATGAATTACTTAAGTTAAAATTAGATTTACAAAACATAAAAAGTATTCCAGAACATGAAAAAAATCCATGTTCTTTAGAATACATAAACGGACATAAAATTGCTAATAGTAATTTATTTGGGCCGCCAACCGACAGATCCGCGTCAGAAGGCTCGATGGCTGAAAGTGAAGAAAGTATTGAAAAAGATATTATATTAATGGATGTTCCTAAAGATAATAAAGAACTGGCAAAAGGAATGAGTGGGGGATGTATTGCTATAACTTTTTATTTGAGTAACAATACTTTAGTAGTTGGTCATTTTATATCTGATGATAGTAATAAAGAAAATTATGTTTTAAATTTTTTCGAACAACTTAAAGTTAAGATCAACGATGTTGATATATTAGAAATAAGAATTTTCGGACCCACTGATAATGGTATTATTATCATGGAACAAACTTCAGCAAAAGGAGTTTTAAAAAGTTTAGAGATGATTAAAAAAATGAATTTTGTATACAATAAAATTATTTTTATAGAAGGCAAGACTTCACAACATACATTTTTCAAAAATGTGAACAATTCAACGACTATAACTGCAACAGATACAGAAGAAAAACAAGCAAGTATATATTATGGTTATAAAGTTATTACTAACCATATGAATGAAATATTAAAAAAAGATCAAGAAAGTGAATATAGGTTACGTATGGCGAAAAAAGCGATTGAAAAGGCGGCTGAAAACCGGATGAAAGAAGAAGAACAACGGATTATAGAAGAAGAAAAAATACTTAGAGCTTTGGAAATAGATAGTTATACAACGTTAGCCGAACAAGATTTGGAAGAATATAGAAAAGGTTTGATTACAATATCCGATTTCAATGAAAAATTAATTGAGGTTATTAATCTAAAAAATTTTTACATTTTACAAGCATACAAAAGAGTTTTAAGAAATAATGGATCTATTATTAAATTATCTAAACATGGATTGGAATCTGTGTAACAATCATATAGCAAATTTTCAAGAAAACCGTGTGGTCTGCTGTATAATTGTCTAAATCACTCATCAATTTATTTTTGATCGCTTTTTTCTGTAATTTCAAAATTATCTATATTTTTTCTTGATAACATAAATACCAAAAACCCACATAATACTAAAATACATATTAAAAAAAATATTTTTATCTTTAATTTAGGTTCCATTTGTAATTTATTTATATTAATATAAATTAATTTAAGAGTTTAAATATCGTGAACAAAATTATGAATTGTGAATATTGTAAAAAAAACTTTAAATCAAAAGCAAGTTTATATACTCATCAAAAAAATACAAAATACTGTATAAAAATACAACAAGATGAGAAAGAAGATGAGAAAGAAAAGGAAAGAGAAGAGGAGAAAGAAAATCTAAATGAATTTTCTAAAGGAAAAATATGTAAATTTTGTGATAAAGTATTTACCAAAGAAGACGAAATACCTGAACATTTTGATATAATATGTAAAGTACAACTAGAAGAACATAGAAGAAAATTTATAGAATTATTAAAAAATAATGAAACAATAAAACAAGATAATATTAAACTAAAAGAAACCAATAACAGATTAGAAATGATTATAGAATACCACTCAAATAATAATAAACTTAGAAATAAAGAAATTGTTAATACATTTTTTAATACAACAATAGAAAGTATTAAAGAATGTATTAACGAAAATTTAAATTACGAATATATTATTGGAGGTCAAGAAGGTATAGCTAAATTTGTTACTAAATACTTATTGAAAATAAACGAAACACAAGTTTATACATGTATTAATTATCAAAAATCAATTTTCAATTTTACAAATAACCAAGGTGATATAATTAAAGACTGTAATGCAAAACTATTAATAAATTTATTGTGGGAAGCAGAAATATTTCAAAAAGTACATAAATTAGCAGTACAAAAATTTTTAGATATGACACCAAACGAACTTAAAAATTCTATGATATATTATGAAGACATTAGGAATATGGAATTTGATAATCAAAAATTTAGATCTTGTTTATTAACATTACTGTAATTGAACTATCATTTTAAAATAGAAATATTTTAAAATAAATTATTTAACAGTTAAACAACTTAATTCTTTACTAAATTCACTATTATCTTGCTCTAAACCTTGAATTTCTTGATAATGATTAGTATATGTCATAAATATTTCATTATCACCATCTTTCATATTATCCCATGCTATCTTATGAGAAGTCTGTTTTATATCAGCATCCAAAATAGCTTTTGTTAATCTTGTTGCACGAACATCTTTTTCCATCACACCTTGATCATTTTTATACTGAAATATTTGCCTAGATGGATCTGTGCATATATATTTCAATTTACCATTTTCATCTTTCAACATATTATCATAAGCAAATTTCGCAACACCTTTCTGTCCTTGAGTCAAATAATCATGAGAAAACTTTTCTTGAATTGCCTGCACAACAGCACCACTTGACAAATCCAATGGAGTATTTATTAAAATTTTCTGATTATTATTAACTTGTTGTTTAGGCTGCTTTGCAATCTGCTCAACAACTCCAAAACTTTTCTCACCCTGCTCTTTATATATCTCAAGTTTTGCCTCCAATTCTATTATCTTTTTTTCAAGATTACCAATATCTTCTTTCTGCTTACTAATTAATTCATCTTTCTCTAATAACTTTGAATTAAAATATTCAATACATTTTGCTTCATGTTTAACTAACCAATCTTTGTTACAAAAAGTTTTCTTACAATAAAAACACTGATATTCCACTGATTCTTTATTTTGAATTTCTAAACAATATTTAGCTTTTTTTTGATGATTACTTAAAGAACCTTTTGAACTAAAAGTCTTTTTACAAAATTCACAAGTTAGACTCATTTATATACTTTAATATACTGTTTAAATTAATATTTCGATTTTGTTCGAGTTTTTTTGCGTTTTTTTAAGAAAAATCGAATTGTTCGAGTTTTAATTAATAAGTATTTTTTAGACATTTCCTGATATTAATATCAGGAAATATTCTTTTTTTTGAATTATTTTTTGTGCGCACATTTTGGATGTGTGTTGAAATATATTTTTAATATTTAGAATTTTAAAATATAAAAATAAAAGTATCTACTCGAATTTAAAATGAGATTTTTTGAGAATTTCAAAATCATTTCTATTTCTATATTTTTTTTGAAATTCTCAAAAAAAATATAGAAATAGAATTCTAAAATGAGATTTTTAAAAGTATCTGAAATAAAAATGAAAATAAAATAAGTACTTTTTAAAATAAAATGTTTATATGTCAATTTTGTACAAATCAATTTACTACACAAATCTTATTAAAAAGACACCAAGGGAATACAAAATATTGTTTGAAAATACAAAAACAATATGATGATACAATTAATATTGAAAATTCAAAGTTTGAATGCGAATTCTGTAATAAATGTTTTTCATCAAAACAAAAATTAAATAATCATATTGAAAAAAATTGTAATAAAAAAATAATAAAAATAGAGAATAATTTTCTAGAGAAATATTCATATTTCGAAAATAATATATTATTATTAGAAGAGAATCTTCAAGAAAAGGATAACAAAAATTTAAAATTACAAGTAGAGAACGATTTGTTGCGCAAACAGATGGATACATTGATGTCAAAAAATACAGAAAAGGAGTGTTTATTCGAATTACAAGATAAACTCAAAGAAATAGCGATGGTTGCTATAGAGCAGAAAAATGAAACAATATCTATGATGGTGAAAAAATATGTAAAGAAACAACCTCGGGTAAAATACGATGAACAAAATGTGTTTTATATATTAACGACAAAGTTATTAAAGACTGATAATAGGTATATATTTGGAAAAGCTAAAAATTTGACAAGTCGTTTATCAACTTATAATAAATCTGATGAGCACGAAGTTGTATTTTATCAATCGTGTGGTAGTGAAGAGCAAATGGGCAATGTGGAAAATGTAGTTTTTCAAAAGTTAAGTGAATACAGGGAGCAAGCTAATAGAGAACGATTTATTTTACCAAGTGGTAAAAGTGTGGACTATTTTGTTAAAGAAGTTATAAATATTATTGAGTTTTTGAAATAATATTTATAAAAACTTACTTTTTTTTACGAAAGCTACAGCAAGAAATTTGCACTTGAATTATTTTTTATATAATTTGAATATTATTTTGTTTTATTTTCAGAATTTGGAATATACAAAAATATTTCAAGTTTAGCATTATAATAATTTTGTTTTATACAAGAACTATTTACTACAATACTTTGATGTGTTGATTTAATGATTTTATGTCTAGAAATACCATTTACTTGTAATATTTTTTTAATATTATTTCTTACTGTATTTAAATTCATCTATTAGAATACTTAATTACGTATTTAAACAAAAATATACAATTATATAAATGATGAATAAAACTTATATGTATGTAGGTGCTGGTGTATTTTCAGCTTTTATGTTAGGTTATATTTTTATCCCTAGGTATTTTTATAAAAATGAGGATGATAAGATCACGAGACTAAACCAAGAATTAAGTGAACAATTACTTAATGACTCCGAAAAAGATACAGCTGATATGAAAGAATAATAATTATTTTATGTATTTAACATAAAATAATGCTACAAAATAGTATTTTTGTTGGATGGTTTTGTATCATATTATAATTTTATTAACATTATTTTTTAAACTCATAGCTTTTACAAGTAACCTATATGTATATTTTTTTTCTTGCGAAGAAAAAATATCGAATACTTTTATTATTGGAAATTCAGTTCCTATATTTTCTATATACTTTTCAATAGTTTTATTTTTTGTTGTATTGATAAAATCTCCTAAATTAACGAAAAATAACCAGTCATTATTAATTTCGATATTTTTATAATATTCTTTTAAAATTAAATTATTGACATTTACACTATAAATATCAAAGTAATTAGTAATATAAGAATTTATATATAAACCAAGGAATTCAACATTTTTATTTATAAATTTATCTGATAATTCAACATTTTTATTTATAAATTTATCTGATAATTCAACATTTTTATTTATTAAATAAAAATGTTGAATTCCTTGGTTTATATAATGTTCAAACCATTCTTTTGATAAATTATTTTTGTTATCAACATTTACAATAATAGATATTTTATATTTTGGTTTACATAATAAAACACCCCACGTTCTTTCTAAATAGTGGTCAATTTCTTCACGTGGGTATTTTTGTTGTTTTATTAACATTTCCCAAACTTTTTTAGGTGTTCTTCTTATTTGTTCTGCAGTTGTTCCAAAAGAACCACCATAAACTATATTACAAATTGATTTTTGATAAAGTTCTTTTGATAAAAAATCTTGGTTATTTATCCATTCTCCCATATTTTTAAAATTAGTTGGTATAAATTTATTATTTTTAGTTGCATTTCTGTTTTTTCTAACCCTAAAGTTATAATTTTTTAATTTAAATTTCATCAGATTTTTAAAGTCTTCATCGTAGTTTTCATCACATGATACACATTTGTAAAAAGATTTTTTTGGTTTTTTCGAACCTTTAGTAAAATATATGTATGGCGGAAGATTATTATATCTTTCTATAATATATGATAAATATGCGTGGTCGCATGTCCCCACGTTTGGTGAATTTATTATTTTTATATTTTTACTTTTAAATTTAATATTATTGTTACATTTGTTGTAGATTGTTATAAAATCATATTCTTTGGCGTAATCATCAACCCATGTGAAATTTTCATTACAAAAGGCTATTACTAACTCTTTTTTTTCTTTCCTTGAAGGAAAATGAAAATTATCTTTGTTTAAATATCCTGAAAATCTTTTTATATAAATTAATAGTCTAAATTTAATTGATAATATTAATAATAAACTAATAATAAAAATTATTATATAACTCTTTATCATTTAGTATTTATAAATATTATTTATAATCTAAGAAATATATGTATAATAAAAAAATGTTACATATAATAAGTTATGCTAATCATACTAAAAATGACGGTTATAAAAATTTTGTAAATTCAATGGATAAGTATAATTTTAAATATAAAATTATAGGAGATGGTGAAATATGGGAAGGGTTTCATACAAAAATGAAAGCATGTTTAAAAGAATTATTATTTTATAAAGATACTGATATTGTTACTATCGTAGATTGTTTTGATGTTATGGCAAACAGAGAAGGGATGGATATACTTAAATTAAGATTTTTAAAATATAAAAAGCCTGTAGTATTTGGGGCTGAAAATAGAATATACTTAAATGATGAAGGTCATAATTATATAAAGCAAAAAAAGTGGTGGAATAAAAATGAAAGTATATATAATAGAAACGTGAATAACTGTAGTTTAAATGGAGGTACTGTTATAGGATATGTTTTTATGTTAAAAAAAATAATTAAATGGTCTCTTGATAATAAATATACAGATGATCAATTAGCATATCATATGTATTTGGAAGAGTATCCTGATGATGCTGCGTTAGATCTTTCTTCAAGTATATTTGGTAATTATA
>Ga0209223_10001512_pt1 | contig 25179 bp, 21 predicted proteins | sample COG_06_FD_184750 | JGI IMG/M metagenome (GOLD analysis project Ga0209223, IMG submission 184750) | Pelagic Microbial community sample from North Sea - COGITO 998_met_06 (SPAdes) (version 2) | ecosystem: Environmental > Aquatic > Marine > Neritic zone/Coastal water | place: Helgoland, sampling...
ACATTAGTGCCAATGTTATGGCCGCCTATTTTCACGACCATATTTTTGTCGCTGCTGCCGATGCTGACAGAGCATTGGCGCTACTACAGTCAAATAACCTCTAGTATTGCCGACGACACAGGTTTTGCTGTGCTGGTCAGATTTGCCAGTTGTTGAGCATATGTGTTGGCATTAATCACATCACCCATCATTAACAAGGCCGGCGACGGCAGTGGATGTTGGGCAAGTTTGTCGGCGATATTGCCGACGGTTCCCACCAGCACCTGCTGTGCATTAGAGGTGCCCTGAGCTACCACGGCAAAGGGTTTATTGGTCGGGCAGCCGCGTGCAATCAGTTCTGCGGTGATCTCCTTTAAGTTAGACAGGCCCATATAAAAGACCACAGTGCTGTCTCTTTGTAGTGCCAGATCCCAGTTGATATGCATTTTCCCCTGCTGCCTGTGACCGGTAATAAAGGTCACTGCATGAGCATGATCGCGATGGGTCAGGGGAATTTGGGTTGCTGCGGCACAACCAATGGCGGCGGTAATCCCTGGGACTATGGTGCAGGCTATTCCCTGTGCTGCAAGATGTTCAACCTCTTCGCCGCCGCGGCCAAAGATAAAGGGGTCGCCGCCTTTGAGGCGAACGACTTTTTTGCCGCAGCCGGCCAACGCCGCCAATAGCGTGCATATTTGATCCTGGGGCAGGCTGTGCTGGTCTTTCTTTTTGCCGACATAAATAAGGTCGCAGTGTTTGTGAGCGTAATCCAGCAGCACTGGATTGGCTAGGCGATCATAGACAATCGCATCCGCGTCCTTGAGTAATCTCATTGCCTTAACCGTGATCAATTCTGGATCGCCGGGCCCAGCACCGACAAGAAATACTTCACCTAGGCTGTCTACTGCAGAGCACTCTGGGGGGGCAAATAAATTCACAATATTGGTCATGGGGTTGTCCGGGTTGTCTGGCTGATAAGGCTATTTAATTCAGGAATGCAGGAACCACAGTTGGTTCCGCATTGAAGTTGCTCGCCGAGCTGTTGCGCGGAACAAGCGCCGGCCTCTATGGCTGTGATAAGGCGTGCTTCGCTGATATTAAAGCAGGAGCAGATTAGCTTGCCATCGTTTTCTGCTAGAGACATATCCGGTCCCGATAGCAGTCTCCAATAGCTCTCTGTGGTGCGATTGTTGAATAGGTCTTGCATCCAGGTTTTGGCTGGCAGAGATGATTTGTTGCGATGACTAAAGATGGCGATTTCCATCTGTTGATCGCTGTATCCGATAAGGCGCTGGTCTAGATTGGCAGCATCGGAAAACTGCCCATAGGCCATGGTGCCAGCTTTTTCTTCAGCGTCTGCGGTGAACTGAAAGCTTTCTGAAACATAGCCTTGCCAATTAAATTCTGCACGCACAGCGACCTGATAGATAAAACCCTGCTGTTTGGGCAAGGCCGCCGAGGTCCAGTTAAGAAACCCTGAACAGTCTAGCGCGGTACGACTTACTAGGGTTGCCCAACAGGGAGTCTCAATCTTGTTTAGCGCGGCGCGGCTGTATTTAAATTGAGGTTGGCCGGAGATTGGGTCAAAAAGCGGTTCGATCAGTGTGTCGACTCGGGCGCTGTGGGCATTTTGGTCGCTCCAGTGAATGGGTATAAACAGTTGGGCCGGTTTTATTCCCTGATCAATAGCGGTGATTAGTCGAATTGCCCCTTGGCGGGTTGAGACCTCAGCCAGATCACCGCCTTGTAAACCTGCCGCCGCTGCGGTGTCTGGATGCATGGCGACAAAAGGCTGGTCAGTATGGTCGAGCAACGATGCGGCGCGAGCGGTGCGTGTCATGCTATGCCATTGATCGCGAATGCGGCCGCTGTTGAGAATTAGGGGAAACTTTCTTTGCGACTTGCGCTGCGTCGGTAGCCGCGGGCTGATGGCAATAAATCGTCCAAGACCCGTTGGGGTGACAAATTGCCCATCTGCAAATAGGCGTGCAGTGCCCTGGGGTCTATCTACAGTCACCGGCCACTGGATAGGTTGCAGACCATCATAGTCGGCCTCGGATAGTTGCCCGAGGGCGCCAATATTGAACAGCCGCTGGCCATTATTTTGACAGCCACTGAGCTGCGCATGTTCGACAAACACATCTCGAGGTGACTGATAGTTAAAGCCTTGGCTAAAGCCCATGGCATTCGCCACCTGAGCCAGTATCCACCAGTCGGCACGAGCTTCTCCCGCGGCGCTAACCAGTGCCCGCTGTCGCGAGATGCGCCGCTCAGAGTTGGTCACAGTGCCGGATTTTTCGCCCCAGCCGGCGGCGGGCAGGAGGATATTGGCCGTGGCGGTGGTGTCGGTTTCAGCTATACAATCTGAGACAATCACCGTGTCACACTGCTCTAGTGCTGCTTTGACTCGGTTTGCATTGGGCATACTGACCACCGGGTTGGTGCCGATAATCCAGATCGCTTTAATGCTGCCATCGGCGACGGCATCAAATAGCTCAACTGCCTTCAAGCCCGGGTGCTGACTGAGCTGATCGCTATTCCAAAACGCTGATACTGTGGCCACATTCTCAGGACTATAATCCATATGGGCGCCGAGCACATTGGACAGGCCGCCTACTTCACGGCCGCCCATGGCATTGGGCTGACCAGTGATCGAAAAAGGTCCGGTGCCAAGCTTGCCGATGCGGCCGGTGGCTAGATGACAGTTGATAATGGCGTTGCATTTATCGGTGCCCGTGGTGGACTGATTGATACCCATGGAATAGAAGGTAATGGTCCTTTCGGTCTCGGCAAACCACTGATAAAAAGTGGTTAAGTCTCTGCTGATAATCCCGGTAGTCTGCTCAAGCTCAGCCTGACTGATGGCATTGGCTGTTTTTAGGGCTGCGGCAAAGCCTTCGGTGTGCTGTTGAATATAGGTTTTATTGAGCTTGCCAGCCTTGGCTAAATAAGCCAGTAGCCCGTTAAAGACAAAGGCATCGGCTCCCGGTGCTACAGCCAGATGGAGGTCGGCGAGATCACAGCTGGCAGTGCGTCGTGGATCTATAACCACCACCCGCATGGCGGGATTCTTCTGCTTGGCTTCGGCTATGCGCCGATACAGCACCGGATGGGTCCAGGCGGCGTTGGAGCCGGTTAGCACCAGCAGCTCGCAGTGGTCTAGGTCTTCGTAGTTACAGGGCACGGCATCGGCACCAAAGGCGCGCTTATAGCCGGCCACCGCTGAGGACATGCAGAGGCGTGAATTGGTATCCACATGGCCGGTGCCAATAAAGCCTTTGGCGAGTTTGTTGGCGACATAATAGTCTTCGGTGAGTAGCTGGCCGGAGAGATAAAAGGCGATGGCCCCGGGACCATGTTGTTCACGGATTTGGTTGAGTCTGCTGGCAACCTCTTCTATGGCGCTATCCCAGCTGACCACCTGGCCCTCAATGCTGGGCTGCAATAATCTGCCATGGCTACCCATGGTCTGATCCAGTGCTGCGCCTTTAACGCAGAGTTTGCCGAAATTAGCTGGGTGTTGGACATCACCTGAGACGGCGATTAGTTGATCATTTTTAATCTCAGCCCTGACACCACAGCCGACTCCGCAGTATGGGCAGGTGGTTTTCACTGTGCAGGTGCCTGTGGTGTCAGGGCTGATAGTCATAAATTACAGGCTTAACATAACGTGGTCGCCAAACAGGCTGACCGAGAATACAGGCACGCAGATCGCTGCATCTTCCAGACACTCGCCGGTGAGCAGATCAAAGTGCTGCTTATACATTGGCGAGGCCACCACCAGTCGCCCGTCGATATCTCCCACCATACCCCGTGACAGTACATTGGCTTTGCCTATGGGGTCCCAGTTGCCGAGGGCATAGAGCTGCGGGCTCTCGTTGGGCAGATAAAACAGGGCAATCTGCTGCCCGTCTAGTTCTGCACAGATACCGGAGTTGGGAATCAGATCGGCTTGCATACAGAGACTAATTGAGTCGGATTTTTCTATTGGTTGGTCAGTGCTCACTATCAACTCTCCTAAGCCGGTTCGGCTAAAATTTGTATGCGTTCGGCTTCTCTGGCAGGTCGTGGCTGGCCGCGCTCTTCGACAAAGATAATTTCGTGGTCTTCGGCTTTGGAGTTGACGAACTGACGGAAACGCTTGAGTTTTTCCGGGTCTTCAATGGTGGTTTTCCACTCGCACTGATAGCTGCCGACTATGCTGTTCATCTGCTCTTCGAGTTCGGCGGTGATGCCCAGTGAGTCTTTGATCACTACTTCTTTGAGATAGTCGAGACCCCCTTCGAGGGTACCCATCCACACCGAGGTGCGCTGCAGGCGATCGGCGGTGCGCACATAAAACATCAAGAAGCGGTCGATATATTTGATCAGGGTTTCGTCGTCGAGATCCGTGGCAAACAGATCTGCATGGCGGGGTTTCATGCCGCCATTGCCACCGACAAAAAGGTTCCAGCCATTTTCCGTAGCGATCACACCAAAGTCCTTCGATTGGGCTTCGGCACATTCACGGGTACAGCCGGAGACTGCGGATTTGAGTTTGTGGGGGGAGCGCAGGCCTTTATAACGGTTCTCGATATACAGGGCCATGGCGACACTGTCTTGCACACCGTAACGACACCAGGTGCTGCCAACACAGGACTTTACTGTACGCAGCGCCTTGCCGTAGGCATGACCGGTTTCAAAGCCAGCGGCGATGAGCTCTTGCCAGATCGCCGGCAGATGTTGCACTCGGGCACCAAACAGGTCGATGCGTTGACCACCGGTAATCTTGGTGTAAAGGTTATATTTCTTTGCTACCTGGCCGATGGTAATTAATTTGTCCGGTGTGATTTCGCCGCCGGCTATACGCGGTACTACCGAGTATGTGCCGTTTTTTTGCATATTGGCGAGAAAGGTATCGTTGGTGTCCTGCAGGCCCACATGCTTTTCTTCTAGAACATAGTCATTCCACAGGGAGGCGAGAATGGAACCGGCGGTGGGTTTGCAGATGTCACAGCCGCGGCCGCGGCCGTGCTTTGAAACCAGCTCATCAAAGCTCTTGATCGACTCCACCTTGACCACATGAAACATCTCTTGGCGGGTAAAGTTGAAGTGCTCGCACATGGCTTTATTGACTTCTAGGCCGCGGGCGGCGAGCTCGTCATCAACAATATTCTTGAGTAGTGCCGCGCAGCCGCCACAGCCACTGCTGGCGGCGGTTTCGGCTTTGACTTCAGCGAGGGAACAGTAGCCGGCGTCCATGGCACTGACAATATCGCCTTTACTGACATTGTGGCAGGAGCAAATAGTGGCTGTGGCCGGCAGCGCGGCCGCACCCAGTGCCGGAGCGGCGCCAGCATTGTAAGGCAGAATCAATGTTTGGGGATCGGCGGGCAAGGCGATGCCATTGAGGAAGTACTGGAGCAGGGTATCGTAGTCGGAACAGTCGCCGACCAAGACCGCGCCCAATAGTTTCTTGCCGTCGGCGCTGACGATCAGGCGCTTGTATACATCAATGCGTTCGTCACTAAAGGTGTAGGCCACGGCACTAGCTTCTTTGCCGTGGGCGTCGCCAATCGAGCCAACGTCGACGCCGAGCAGTTTCAGCTTGGTGCTCATATCCGCGCCTTGGAACGGGATAAAGTCGTCGGTCAGCTGGCTCACTGCAGCCTCGGCCATGCGGTATCCGGGCGCCACCAGACCGTAGATTCGGCCGCCAAACAGGGCGCATTCGCCTATAGCAAAAATATCTGAATCGCTGGTTTTGCAGTGATAGTCAATTTCAATGCCGCCGCGTTCGCCGACTGTGAGGCCACAGTCTCGGGCCAACTGATCATAGGGGCGAATTCCGGCGGAGAAGACAATCATATCGGTGGCCAGTGAGCCGCCATCGGCAAACTGCATGCGCAGACGGCCCTCACCCTGAGCATCTGGTTCAATTACCTGAGTCGCTTTGCTGGTGTGGACTGTTACGCCGAGTGCTTCGATCTTGCGTCGCAACATGGCGCTGCCGCCACCGTCCAGCTGCACGCCCATCAGGCCTGAGGCGAACTCCACAACATGGGTTTCGAGGCCGAGATTTTTTACCGCGTTGGCACATTCCAGCCCCAGCAAGCCACCGCCGACCACAACGCCGACTTTGCTACCTTTGGCCTGTGCCTGAATAATGCCGAGGTCATCAATGGTTCGATAGACGGCGCAGGGTTCTAGATCATTGCCTTTAACTGGTGGCACAAAGGGATAGGAGCCGGTGGCCAACACCAATTTGTCATAGGCGAACTGCTTGCCACTGTCGGTGGTAACGGTTTTATGGTCGCGATCAATACTGGCTACCCTGTCGCCAAAATGGGCGTCGACGCCGATCTCTCGATAGTGATCTCTGGTGGTCAGAGCGAGATCTTCCGGAGAGCGTCCGGCAAAGAATTCGGAGAGATGAACACGGTCATAGGCGGGCCGGGTTTCGCCACCAATCACGGTGATCTGGGCCTCGATTTTGCTCGTGACCAGCTGTTCTACATAGTGGTGACCGACCATGCCATTTCCGACTACGATTACTTTTAACATGACTGTTTTCCTCAATAAATAATAGGTTGCTAGATCGTTAGCGGCTTCAGCTTTAGGCTGCTGCGGGAGTCTTTCCCTGAGCCTCTGCGGTGTCCGTGCGCTGCGCCGCAGGGTTTCTGTGTTTCTCATAGAGAAAGCGCAGAACCTGCTGACGGTGCGCGTTAAATGCGGGGTCTTCGGCGAGAGCCAAGCGGTCTCTGGGGCGCGGCAGATCAACCTCGAGAATCTCACCAATGCTTGCGGCGGGGCCGTTGCTCATCATCACAATGCGGTCCGAGAGCAGTACCGCTTCGTCGACATCATGGGTAATCATCACCACGGTATTGCCGAGACGATTTTGAATTTCCATCAGTGAGTCCTGGAGATGGGCACGGGTCAGCGCATCGAGGGCGCCAAAGGGTTCATCCATCAGCAGTACTTTGGGCTGCATTGCCAGACAGCGGGCGATACCCACGCGCTGCTTCATGCCACCAGAGATCTCTCCCGGACGTTTGTGCAGGGCGTGATCCATATGAACCAGGCTGACGTTGTGCTCAATCCAGTCGCGTATCTCGGCTTTACTTTTGTTTTTTTTAAACACAGCTTTAACCGCCAGCTCGACGTTTTGATAAACCGTCAGCCAGGGCAGCAGAGCGTGATTTTGAAATACCACGGCGCGATCTGGTCCCGGCTCGTTGACCTCGCGGCCCTCGAGAATGACACCGCCTTCAGAGGCCTGATAGAGGCCGGCGATAATATTCAACACAGTGGATTTACCACAGCCGGAGTGGCCGATCAGGGTGATAAACTCGCCTTTCTGAATCGACAGGTTAACGTTCTGGAGCGCCCGAAAGGGCTCGCCGTCAGTGGGGAATTCAATACCTACCTGGCTTATTTCTAAGTAGTTCTTTTGCATGTTTCTGTCCTTCCATTGAGTGGTGATTGATCAGCCTTCGTGCGCCGGCGGGTTAGCGCAAAATCGCCTGCTTATCCCAGCTGACACGTTTTTGCAGCCCCAACATCAACTGATCTAAGATAAAACCGATAATGCCGATAGTGACCACCGCGACCATAATTCGGCCGAGAGAGCTGGATGATCCATTTTGGAATTCATCCCAGATAAATTTCCCCAGCCCCGGGTTCTGAGCGAGCATTTCGGCGGCGATTAACACCATCCAGCCGGTGGCCAGAGAGAGCCGCAGACCGGTAAAAATCAGTGGAATAGCTGAGGGAATCACCATGGTTTTGATATACACCGGCGACGATAGGCGCAGCACGCGACTGACATCAATCAGGTCGCGATCGATACTGGCGACGCCGACTAGGGTATTCACCACCGTCGGCCACAGGCAGCAGAGGGCGACGGTAAACCCAGAGGTGAGAAAGGCCTTTTCAAACATTGGCTCATCGCTGATATAGAGTGCTGACACCACCATGGTCACCAGTGGCAACCAGGCCAGAGGCGAGACCGGTTTAAAGGTTTGAATAATCGGATTGATAGCGCGGTAGGCGTTTGCGCTAAGGCCGCACAATATCCCTAGGGGGATGGCAATAAAGGTCGCCACCAGAAAGCCAAACATCACTGTATAGAGGCTGGTAAAGATCTGATCGAAGTAGGTGGCTTTGCCTGTATAGGGGCGAATTTTGACATTGGCGTTAGGATTTTTCGCTAGCTTCTTGGCATTGCGCAGGTCCTGACGAGTAAAAAAAGCTTCAGCTTTTTGACGCTCCTGACGGTGTTCGGCAACCAGTGTTTTCGACTGCTGCCAAACATCAGAGGGTCCTGGGAACTGGCCCAGTGAGGTGATGATATTGCTGGCGGCGATCTGCCAGATAAACAGAAAGATCACAATGCCAGTGAGCGGCAGAAGCAAATTTTTCACTGTGCGTTGCAGCCAGACCAAAAGGCTGGCGAGGCTAAGTTGCGCCAGACTCTGACTGATTTTAGATCCGATGTTCGCTGAGTTCATATTGCTGCCTTAAATAAGCTGTGTTTTTAAATGAATGGGGCTAAAAAAGCGGACCCTGGGCCTCGCCACTGTTATTTATGCTCGGGATCATCAGAGCACTTCATCTTTTAGGCCAATGGAGAACTTCTTCAGATAGGCGTTGGGTTGGGTGCCGTCGTAGACCACTTCGTCAATAAACTCTTTCTGCGGTGCGCGGTAGCCACTTTCGCTGGCAAAATCAGGGAACTCGGCAGCGCTCACCAGACCTTCTTCAATCAACTCCATGGCTGCAGTTTTGTAGATATCCGGGCGGTAGACACTGGCGGCAACATCGAAGTACCACTGGTCCGGCTTGGGCTTGGAAATCTGCCCCCAGCGACGCATCTGAGTCAGGTACCAGACGGCATCAGAGTAGAAGGGGTAGGTTGCGAAGTGACGGAAGAACACATTGAAATCAGGCACTGAACGTTTGTCACCTTTTTCATATTCAAAGGTGCCGGTCATGCTGTTGGCAATCACGTCGTAATCGGCGCCAACATAATTGCTCTGGGCGAGGATCTTAACCGCTGCCGGGCGATTGGCATTGTCGTTTTCGTCGAGCCATTTGGCGGCACGGATCAAGGCCTTAACAACACGGGCAGTGGTGTTCGGATACTGTTCAGTAAACTCTTTGGTCATACCGAAGACCTTCTCTGGGTTATTCTTCCAGATTTCATAGTCGGTGATCACCGGTACACCAATACCTTTGAATACTGCTTGTTGGTTCCATGGCTCACCGACGCAGTAGCCTTGGATGGTGCCGGCTTCAAGGGTTGCTGGCATCTGTGGCGGTGGGGTTACCGACAGCAGTGCCTGTGCATTTAAAGTGCCGCTTGAATCGCCTTTGTGGGGTGCGTAATAACCGGGATGAATATTGCCCGCAGCTAACCAGTAGCGCAGTTCATAGTTGTGGGTAGAAACCGGGAACACCATGCCCACCTTGAACGGCTTGCCAGCTTCAGTAAATTTGTCGACTATGGGCTTCATATAGTCAGCTTTGATGGGGTGCACTGGCTTGCCATCTTCAACAGGCACGTATTCCTTCATCTGCTCCCAGATATTATTGGAGACAGTGATCGCATTACCGTTTAGATCCATACTGAAAGGCGTCACTATGTGGGCCTTGGTGCCGTAGCCAATAGTTGCAGCCAGGGGCTGACCGGCGAGCATATGGGCGCCGTCTAATCTGCCGTCAATAACGCCGTCGAGAAGCACTTTCCAGTTGGCTTGGGCTTCGATGGTGACGTAGAGTCCCTCGTCTTCGAAGTAGCCATTTTCATAGGCCACTGCAATCGGGGCCATATCGGTGAGCTTGATAAAACCAAAGCGTAGCTGGTCTTTTTCCGGCTCGCCGAGTTCTGCGATTGCCGTAGTTCCATTAATTAATAAGGCGAGTGTTAGGCTGACTTTTACGCAGCTGAACAGTCGATCAGTAAATGTATGTGCCTTAGAGAACTGCATAGTGCCTCTACCTCGATAAAAATTGATCGAAAAAAAAGCCCGCCTAATGAGGTCGGCACGCTTTCGGGCGGGCTAACGTCAACAGGCGGGCATCGTTACCCGGTGACCCTCATCAGCGATGGGGTCTGATATTGCATTGTTACTTTTGCTTTCTAACTACTTACTCAAAAATATTCAATATCTGTGCCAGTTCGTTAAATTTGGGCTGAAAAACTCGAAATCGTCTGACAGACTGCCACCGGTCGGGGCTTGCCTGATCAGGTTGCAAAGGGATGGCCACTGCGCTGACTATGACTTTGGGTTGATGACAGTTTGCCTGTGCACCTCGGCGGTGCATTTTGCTGGGTACTCTAGATTAGCTGGTCTGTGATGGCGCACTGTCTCCGAGCATCAGGTCACTGCCCAGTTCAATGCGTTCATTGAGCATCCAGGGTTTTCTGTGAACGCCCTCGGTTTTGTAATCTCGATCGGGATAATCGATCTGCGCTCGAGATGCTGCTTCACGGTATAAGTCTGTTCTAAAGCACTGCTGTGCCAGTGCCGCCAGCTGGTCTCTGTGCAAGGGCTTGCTCAGCAGTGGCGCAAATTGCTCGAGCATCGACTCGGCTTGGGAGCGCCAGGGGAAGCCAGCGCTGTAGCTGGAAAAGACATGAAAGTTGGATTGGCTGAGGGGATTTCCCTCGCGCTTTTGCACGATCTGCTCAGTCAGTGATGGGCGCAGATAATCCACCGGCAAGTCCAGATACTCAGGGCGAGAGAGTATTGCCGCAGCGGCCCCCCGATTGTCCATATGCCCCAGCCATTCACAGGCCGCCATCAATGCCAGGCGCAGGCGCAGATGGGTGGATCGGTTGCGACTGTGCCAGGACTCTAAAACACCGAGCACCTTTTCTGGGGCGTTATTCCAGATCTCGAAACCGGTGGTGGCCATAATGCCAGCGCCATATTCCACCGCAATACTGTTCCAGGGTGCGCCGACACAGAAGCCATCGATAAGCCCCTGAGCCAAGCTGTCGACCATCTGTTCTGGCGGCAGCACGATAATCCGCACATCGGTATCTGGATTTACACCACCGGCGAGCAACCATTTGCGCAGCAGCAATGTATGGCTGGAAAAGGAGTGCACTGTGGCAAAGGTCAATGGATCGTCAGGGTTCAAATCCATGGCCGTCTTTAGTGCTGTGGCCGTTGCCTGGCCGTCATGTAGAGGTTTACAGGCATCTGTCACCGCCGTCATTTTAGTCCATAGTGCCGAAGAGACAGTAATGGCATTGCCATTCAGGGACAGCACCAATCCGGTGATGATCGGCGCGCGAATACCCGCTGCACCCAATGTCGTCATCAGTGGCATCGGCGCCAACATCTGGCTGGCGTCTAGCACCCCAGCAATGGTCTTATCGCGAATATTGGCCCAGGACACCTCGCGCTGGAGATTCACTTTGAGGCCAAACTCTTCATAGAGTCCAAGGGCCTGGGCCAGGATGATCGGGGCGCTATCGCTGAGCCGCATATAGCCTATATCGAGCTCTTCCCGTTCTGGAGCTGGGAGCTGTTTAGTCAGTTTATTTATCATGGTTGCCACTATTTTTTTTGTTTTGGCCGAGTATCTGGATCACTGCCTGAGCTGCTTGGGGCAGGCTCTGATTGCTGTCCATGGATAGTTTGCGCAGTATTTTGTGGGCCTTATCTTCGTTGACGCTGTGCTGTTGCATCAGCAAACTTTTGGCTCTGTCTATCACCGACAGGCTCTTTAGCTGGGTGCGCGTGCTGTCGAGTGCCTGGCGCAGGGCCTGAAAGGATTTAAACTGGGCCATGGCGACATCAATAACCGGCTTGACGCGCTCGGCATCAACGCCGCCGACCATATAGGCGGTAACGCCGGCATCGACGGCATCTTTAATAAAGCCGGGGTCCTCTTCTTCAGAAAACATCACCACTGGGGTTGGATTGTGAATATTGATCACCGAGAGGCTGTCAAGCATATCGCGGCCCGGTGACTGCAGGTCTATCAGAATAACGTCGGGCTTTTGCTGTTCAATCTGGAACAACAGGCCAACGGCTGAGGGCAGTCTGGCGATGACATCAAAGCCTTCGCCGGTTAGTTTTTCGGCGACACGGGCAGAGCGCTGGGGGACATCGTCCACCAACATCACACGCACTAGGTTATTTTGCGTCGTTGCTGACATCTAAGCTCTATTGGATAAATGTGAAAGAGAGACGCCGATAACCTCGACGCCCCACGTTGCTACTGCAGATACCGCTGTTACAAATTAGAATTTAACATTCAGGGTTAGCCACAGCTTGTCGGCATCGCTGGTACGACCATCGGCAGAGCACCGGCATAAGGGCTAGAGCTAGGGAGGGAATGAAGCGGTTGTAGTTCATAAATAATCCTATATAAAAACAATTCTCAGAAATAAAAAAGCCCGTGCACAACCTCAGAGCTGTGCACGGGCTTCGTTGCCCAGCAAATTACAATGCCGTTGAAGACACCCTGTTAACGACAATACAAAAACCGTGCCAGCCTAATAAAATCAGTGGCTTAGTAAATTTTTAATGGTTTTAACAGTGATTGTCGGCAATGGGTTGAGGCAAGTTGGTGCAGTGACAATACCATCAGGCTTTTTCTTGGGGCACCCAAAAGAGAAGTTACCGTGAGATAAATCGCTCTACCTCGCGGTAAGGGTTTTGTCTCCTAGCCAGTGATTAAGCACTACTGATTAAAGGCCGCTTTAAACAAAAAGAAGAACAGGATCGAAAGTCCGGCACCGGCTGGCAGAGTGACTAGCCAAGATAGGAAAATCGATCCCACCATACGCAGATTTAATGCGCCAATTCCACGAGCTAAGCCCACCCCGAGAACTGCGCCAACCAGAGTGTGAGTGGTTGAAATCGGCAGGCCGGTACCCGAGGCAATTACCACCGTAGCAGCAGCGCCCAGTTCAGCGGCAAAGCCACGACTGGGGGTGAGTTCAGTGATTTTGCGGCCAATCGTGCCCATGACCTTAAAGCCATACGTGGCAAGGCCGACGACAATACCACTCCCGCCGAGCAGTAATATCCAAGAGGGCATCCCGGTTTTAGCTGAGATATCGCCACCTGAGCTGACAATACTGACTACTGCCGCGAGAGGCCCCACGGCATTGGCGACGTCATTTGAACCATGGGCAAACGCCATACTACAGGCAGTGAAGATCATCAGGACAGCGAACACTCGCTCAACGTTGGCAAAGCGATTGTCTACCTCCAGACTGAGGTCGCGCTTTACTTTAGTCAGCAGGTAGCTGCCGATCATCGCGACTACCATGCCGACTGCCGAGGCAATTAGGGCGCTATCGAAGAAAGACAGAGACATGCCGTTATCTTTGAATACATGCTTGAGACCCTTCAGTAAGGTCACCATAGCGATTAAAAAGCCAACGAAAAACATATAAATGGGAATGTAGCGTTTGGCTTTAGCAAAGGGGTCGTCCTGCAATAGAATCAGGTGCTGAACACTGCGGAACAGCAAAAAGGAGATGGTGCCAGCCATGATCGGCGACACAAGCCAGCTCATCACAATGGTGCCGACCTTTCCCCAATTGACCGCGTCGGGTGAGACGCCGACTGCGGCAAAACCTACAATGGCGCCGACAATCGAGTGGGTTGTCGAGACAGGCCAGCCCCTATAGCTAGCGATGGCGAGCCAGAATCCGGCCGCGAGCAGCGCCGATAACATACCAAATACGAGGTCTTCGGGTCTCTCCTGAAATATAGCTGAATCGACAATACCTTTACGAATGGTTGACGTCACTTCACCACCGGCCAGATAGGCCCCGGCGAATTCAAAGACCATGGCGATCAGAATTGCCTGTTTAATAGTCAGCGCCTTGGAGCCCACGGAGGTGCCCATGGCGTTGGCGACATCATTTGCTCCAACACCCCAAGCCATAAAGAAGCCACATAGAGCCGCTAACAAAATAAGGATGGTCCCGTATTCAGTAAAAAATTCCATCGTACTGATTCCTGAAAGTTGTTATTTTTATGTGGTTATTATTTTGCGTTCTATTTGAATGCTGGCTACTTGGCGAGTAACAATTCAACCTGATTGCCAATTTGCTCCGCGGTGTCGGCGAGCGCACCGATTTGGTCGATAATGTTGTACATAAACATCACATTGACCGGAGGCAGTTCGGCTTCTAAGTTGAACAACTTCTTGCGCAGCTTGAGTTCTTTCTTGTCGACCTTCTGTTCCTGTGTGGCGAGCTCACGAATCAGCTTCTGAACAAATTTCACCTCGGACCCGGCAAAGCCAGTTTCCAGCAGTTCGTCGAGCTCATTGATTGCGCCATGGGCTTTTTTACAGGTCTCTACCGACGAATCGGCGAAGCCGATAAAGTCAGATCGCAGTGCTTTTGGGATGGCCATCTGGCGGCCGAGAATAATGCCGCAGATATCTTTGGTGAGGTTGGCAATATGGTCCTGCTGCGTGAGGATACTCAGCAAATCACCTCGGGAAACTGGCATAAACAGGCTTTTCGGCATATGCATGCGGAACTGTTTTTTGAGATCGTCGGCACTCTGTTCGTTGGCAGAAATAGCGTCAAATACAGTCGCTGCCTTATCCCAGTCGTCATCAAAGGCTGTATTCAAAAAGTCTTCCAGCTTGGAGACACAGTTGATGACTTCGGCCATATGATTTTGCAGAGGCTTGATTGGCGACACGCCAAAAATATTGGAGATTGAATTACCTAACGTCATCTCAGCGTCCTTTGTGACAGATTTATGACTGCAATTCTATACTGCTTTGCTCACGCTTGCCCATATTGTTCACTGTGGCCAAGCCAACGTATGACTAGAGGGTCGACATTATCTGGATAATCGTGCAGTAATTTAATTGCGATTCGTTTCACTTCAGGCAGCATGTGGGCGTCGCGCTGCAGATCAGCAATGCGCAGCTGCATATCGCCGGTCTGCCGGGTGCCGAGTACCTCGCCCGGGCCGCGAATCTCAAGATCCTTCTCGGCAATTTTAAAACCGTCATTGGTCTCGCGCATAATCTTCAGTCGCGCCGCACCATTGCCCGACAGCGGCGCACTGTAGAGTAAAACGCAGTGACTACTTTGGCTGCCGCGCCCGACTCTGCCGCGTAACTGATGCAGCTGTGACAGCCCCAGTCGCTCGGCATTCTCGATAATCATCAAACTGGCATTGGGCACATCGACACCGACTTCGATAACCGTTGTGGCAACCAACAGATTGATCTCGCCAGCCTTAAATGCCTGCATAATCTGCACTTTCTCTTTTGGCTTAAGGCGGCCATGAATAAGTCCTATGGACAGCTCTGAGAGCAGCAGTTGCAGTTCCTGAGCCGTGGCCTCAGCGGCCTGTGCTTCGAGCACATCGGACTCTTCAATCAGGGTGCAGACCCAATAGGCTTGGCGACCATCCTGGCACGAGGCACGCACCCTTTCGATCACGTCATTGCGCCTCAATTCATTGAGTACCACGGTTTCGATTGGCTTGCGTCCGGGGGGCAGCTCGTCAATCACTGAGCAATCAAGATCGGCGTAGGCGCTCATGGCCAATGTACGCGGAATAGGTGTTGCGGTCATGATCAGTTGGTGAGGTGTTGATCCCTCAGTATCGGCATCGATTACCGCGCCTTTTTTACGCAGCGCCAGGCGCTGGTGAACGCCAAATCGATGTTGCTCATCAATAATGGTTAAACCCAAATTATGAAATACGACCCCATCCTGAAACAGGGCATGGGTGCCGATAACAATTTGCGCACTGCCGTCGGCGATAGCGGCGAGCTGCACTTCTCGGGCCTTGCCTTTTAACTTGCCGGTGAGCCAGGCGATACGAATACCAAGAGGAGCTAGCCACGTTGCAAAGTTAACTCGATGTTGCTCGGCGAGAATCTCTGTCGGTGCCATGAGAGCCGCTTGCATACCATTGGCGATCGCTTGCACGGCGGCCAGTGCGGCGACCACAGTTTTACCCGAGCCGACATCACCCTGAACCAGACGCAGCATCGGTATAGGCTGATTGATATCAGTACTTATTTCACTGGCAACACGCTGCTGCGCAGCGGTGAGGGTAAACGGCAGTTGCTCGAGAAAACGCTCGGCCGCCGCTTGGTTTGGTTTTAGGCTTGGCGCGGCCTGACGCTGAATTTTCTGCCGCAGACGCAGCAGGCTGAGGTGGTGAGCCACTAACTCTTCACTGGCCAGCCGCTGTTGCGCAGGGTGCTCGCCTTCGGCGAGCAGGTTGAGCGCCGTTCCCGGTGGCGGATTGTGCAACAGATTTAGAGCCTCCACTAGGGAGTAGTTCGAGTGGTGACTGCTCAGTTCGGCAGGCAGCCAGTCTTTAATGCTATGGCGTTCCAGCTGCTTAAGCGCCTGACCGCAAAGGTCGCGAATACGCTGCTGAGTGATCCCTTCCGTGACCGGATAGATGGGCGTGAGTGTTTCGGCTAAAGCAGGTGGTTGGGCCTGATTAAGCAACTGGTATTCGGGGTGGTACATCTCCAGTCCGGATTTGCCGCGTCGCACTTCACCAAAACAGCGCACTGTGGTGCCGGGTTGCAAACTCTGTTGCTGAGCCTGATTAAAATGGAAAAACCGCAGTGTGATCAGACCGCTGTGGTCCTGCACACGACAGACCAGACTGCGACGTCGGCCAAAGACGATATCGCTGGCGCGAACTTCTCCCTCAATCACTACTTCTGTGAGCGGCTGAACACCGCCGATAGCGGTGATTTTTGTGCGATCTATATAACGTAGTGGCAGATGGAAGAGCAGGTCCTGAACGCTAAGCAACCCCAGCTTGTGAAGCTTACCCGCCATCAGTGGACCAACGCCGCGAAGTTTTTCTACGCCGATGCTATACAGGGAAACAGTGGCCATTAGCTGCGCGTGATCCCGGGAAGATTGCTGTCATAAATCGACTTGCGCAGCGCATCAATGGCACGATGACGTGGAAAGCTAGCGCGCCACGCCAGCGCGGTAGTGCGCTGTGGAGCCACTCCGGAAAAAGGCCGTGTTACCAGGCCATTTCCTCGACTTTCGGCGCCGATAGCGGCAGTTTGTGGCAAGATAGTGATGCCGAGACCGGATGCCACCATGTAGCAGAGGGTCTCCAGTGAGCTGCCCTCGGTCATGGTTCGCACTGAGGCCGACTGCTTATTCCAACAGTTGATATTGGGCAGCGCCTCAATCACCTGATCGCGAAAGCAGTGCCCCTCACCAAGCATTAGCACGTTTTCAGTGTCGAGATCACCACGCTCGATGACTTTCTTCTTGCTCAGCGGGTGCGACTGCGGCAGCAGGACAACAAAAGGTTCTGCATAGAGTGGCTGTACCACCACATCTGGTTCACTAAACGGCAGTGCCACGATAATCACATCGACCTCGCCGTTGCGTAGGCGTTTGCGCAAGGTACTGGTGTAGCTCTCTTCAATAATCAGCGGCATCTGTGGCGCCGCTTTTTGCAGTTGTGGAATAAAGTGTGGAAACAGGTAGGGCCCAATGGTGAAAATCGCGCCCACATGCAGGGGGCTATTGAGCTGGTCTTTACCGGACATGGCGATGTCCTTAATTGCAGCAGCTTCTTCGAGTACGCGCTGAGACTGAGAGATCACCTTCTCGCCGATTGGTGTCGCCCTGACACTACTTTTGGAACGCTCAAAAAGCTCAATTCCCAACTCACCTTCGAGTTTCTTAACCGCTATACTGAGCGTCGATTGATTGACATTACAGCGCTCTGCAGCCTTGCCAAAGTGTTGTAGCTGCGCCAGAGTGACGACGTAACGAAGTTCTGTAAGGGTCATTTAGCTACCTCTGAATTAACCGCAATGATAGCCAAAATAAATTAAATAGGAAACATTGATTGAAAATATTATTTGCAGGCTGTGGCGATATTGGTACTCGTACCGCCTCGCGTTTGGCCGCTGACTTTGATTGTTTTGGTTTCAAGCGCAATCCGCAAACCCTGCCCGAATTTATTTCTCCCCTGGTCGGTAGCATGACCGATCTGGATCGTCTGGTAGAGGTCTTGAATCAGGATTTTGATGTCTTGGTGGCGACCTTAACCCCAGACGGTTTTAACCCCGAGGCCTACCGCCGCGCCTATGTGGACAGTGCCAAAACACTGGCTAGTGCCATGACATTGGCATCATCTGTGCCGAAGCTGGTGATCTGGGTTTCCAGCACCAGCGTCTATGGCCATTGCAACGGCGACTGGGTGGATGAGCAGTCACCGACCACCGCGCAGAGTTTTTCCGGCAAGTTATTACTGGAGGCGGAGCAGCAGATCGCCGCCTTAGCCTGCACCACAGTGATAGTAAGATTTTCCGGAATCTATGGGCCGGGGCGCACCCGTATGTTAGATCAGATTGTCGCCGGCAAGGGTCGTCCGGCACAGCCCCAACAATGGAGTAATCGTATTTACAGTGAAGACTGTGCCGGAGTGTTAGCGCATTTGGTCCGCGAGTTTGGTGCAGGCAAAGCGCTTGAGAGTGTGTATATAGCCACTGACTCTGCGCCGGTCACGCAACACGATTTGCGTATTTGGCTGGCACAGCAGTTGGACGTCGAACTGCAGGATGAGATAGTTGAGCAAAAAGCCATTCGCCGCTGCAGCAATCAGCGTCTGTTAGACAGCGGCTATCAATTTCTCTATCCCAGTTACAAAGAGGGCTATCAATCGTTAATTGATGCCCTGCCTAAATAACCAGAATCCCATCCATTTCGACCTGGGCACCCTTGGGTAGCTCGTTGACACCAATTGCTGCACGGGCCGGATAGGGCTGCTGGAAATACTCGCCCATGACCTGATTGACGGTGGCGAAATTGCTCAGGTCGGTGAGGAAGATATTGAGCTTGACGATATTGCTCAGGTCGCCGCCTGAGGCTGCGCAAACCTCACTGAGATTGTCGAACACTTTGCGAATTTGCACGCTGATATCACCGTCGACCAGCTCCATGGTCACCGCGTCGAGGGGGATCTGCCCGGACAGATAAACAGTGTTATTGACCTTGACGGCCTGAGAGTAGGTGCCGATAGCGGCGGGGGCTTTGTCGGTATGAATTACGGCTTTATTGGTCACAATCGTCTCCGATGGTTGTCAGGATAGCGGTCAGTTTTTAACTCTGTAAATGCGGCGTACCTGTTTCAGTCCACGCGCGCGTTTGAGAATATCTGCCAGATGGATACGATCGCGCACAGTCAGAACGACATCGACGATGCTGGTAAAGGCATCTTTTTCGTCGACGCTAATATGTTCGATGGTGGCGTCCGCTTCGGTCATACGTGATGCCAGAGCAGCGATAAAGCCACGCTCTGGGGTGATCTCCACTTTTAGCTCGACCGGAAATTCGCCGCGTGGGCTGCTCGCCCAACTCAGTGGCATGCACTTCTCAGGGTTGTTACGAATTTCAAGAAGATTGCGACACGACTCAAGGTGTATCACCAATCCTTTACCGGGTGAAATATGACCGAGAATGGGATCGCCAGGAATCGGATGACAGCAGCGCGCATACTGTAAAAGAAGCCCGTCAGAGGCATCAATAATAACTGGTAGAGTCGATTTTTTATTCTCTTCAATGGGCTTGCGTTTGCTCGGCGGCACTAGCACATTGGCCACCGCAAAGGGTACCCGATTGCCGAGACCGATCTGCTGAAGAATATATTCAAATGTCGAGGCGCCGGTCTCTTTCAGCAAGCCTTTGATCTGCGATTTTTTAAGTTCTTTGTAGCTGGTACCAAGACGACTGAGGGCCTGATCGAGCAGACGTTTGCCGAGATCGACTGACTCGTCGTGCTGCTGGTGCTTAAGATAATGACGAATTGCACTGCGCGCCTTAGCGGTCACCACAAAGTTTAGCCAGTTGGGATTCGGCTGTGCTTCCTTGGCGCTGATAATATCCACTTTTTGACCACTCTCGAGATGTTCTGACAGTGGCGTCAGCTGGCCGTCGACACGGCAGGCAATACAGCTATTGCCCAACCCAGTATGCACTGAGTAGGCAAAATCGATCGGTGTAGCGCCGCTGGGTAGCTCGACGATCTTACCCTTCGGCGTAAACACATAGACTTCGTCGGGGAACAGATCGGCTTTAACATGTTCGAGAAATTCCAATGAGTCGCCGGCCTGCTTCTGCATATCCAGCAAGCCCTGTACCCAGCGCGACGCGCGGCGCTGATTGACATCAGTGTGTTGGCCGCCGGCTTTATATTCCCAGTGTGCGGCAATCCCATAGCTGGCCATGGCTTCCATTTCGACGGTGCGGATCTGCACTTCGATGACCACGCCATGCATGCCCACCAGTACCGTATGCAATGACTGGTAGCCGTTGGCCTTGGGGATGGCAATATAATCTTTAAACTCACCGGGTACCGGTTTAAAGATATTGTGAATCATGCCCAGAGTCCGATAGCAGTCATCGACACTGTTAACAATTAGGCGGAAGGCGAATACATCCATAATGTCGCGAAACGAACGCTTCTTTTCACGCATCTTGCGGTAGATGCTCCAGAGATGTTTCTCACGACTTTTGACTGTTGCCTCGAGTGATTCCTGCTCCAGGCGAATTTCTATCGACTGATGAATTTCGGCGACCACTTCTTTGCGGTTCTTTTTGGCCGCCTTTATCGCTTCGCGAAGACGTCGATGGCGCAATGGGTACATGGCGGCAAAGCCAAGGTTTTCCAGCTCGAGACGAATATCATTGATACCGAGTCGCTGCGCAATGGGTGCGTAAATTTCCAGCGTTTCGCGGGCAATGCGCCGCCGTTTGGCTGGCGACAAGACACCGAGGGTACGCATATTGTGCAATCTATCGGCGAGCTTAACCAATACCACGCGAATGTCGCGGGACATGGCGAGGGTCATTTTTTGAAAGCTTTCGGCCTGTTGTTCGGCCTTGGATTGGAACTCGATACCCGTGAGCTTGCTGACACCATCTACCAGGTCTGCGACCGGGCGGCCGAAGCGCCGACTAATCTGACCCTTGGTCACGCCGGTATCCTCGATGACATCATGCAGCATGGCGGCCATTAGACTCTCATGGTCCATATGCATATCAGCGAGAATATGAGCGACGGCTAGGGGGTGGGAAATATAGGCATCGCCACTTTGGCGCAGTTGGCCTTCGTGACACTTTTCAGCGAACGTGTAGGCGCGCTCTACACGACGGACTTCTTTGGCTTCGAGATAGTAAGAGAGCTTATCTAACAGTAACCGCAGCGCCAAATGGCTCTCTCCCTGATTAGGCTTAAACCCTGCTTAAGCAGACGGCTCTTCGGGTGTTGCTGAAGCAGTCTCTGCTGCTTCAGGCGTTTCTACCGCCTCAATCCCTTCTGCTGCGGTTTCAAACTCAATCTCGTCAGTGGCATCGACTATTTCGTAGTCTTGAGGCTTTTCGGTGAGAATATCAGCAGTGACCATGCCCGCAGCTATTTCACGCAGTGCGATTACTGTCGGCTTGTCGTTTTCTTCAGCAACCAAGGCAGGACGCCCACCAGTGGCTATTTGACGTGCGCGTTTGGAGCCAACCATGACCAGTTCAAAACGATTATCAACATGATCCAAACAATCTTCTACAGTAATGCGAGCCATTTTTATTCCGCCAAGGGTAAATAATTTAATCTTTAATGCAGCCAAACGCTGCTGGGCCTGCCAGTTTACCTAAAGCGCATCGCTACGACAATAAAGTCACGACAATAAATCTGAGAGTAACTCTTCCTGACCGCTGACAGGCAGGCGGCAGTGTTGGGCGCTGATAATGGACATTAGTTGTTGCAGCGCGTAATCAAAATCGTCATTGACCACCATAAAGTCGGCCTCAATATAGTGGCTCATCTCTTCAGTCGCGGCGGCAATACGTTTGTCGATGACATCCGCATTATCCTGGGCGCGGTTGTGGAGTCGCTCGCGCAGTGCTTGCTTTGACGGCGGCAGGATAAAAATACTGGTGCTATCGGGAAAGAGGTGGCGAACCTGACCGGCGCCCTGCCAGTCAATTTCGAGAATCACATCTTCGCCAGTAGCCAGCGTGTCGGCCACCCACTGTTGCGACGTACCATAGAAATTACCAAATACTTCGGCATGTTCGAGAAAGGCTCCCTGCTCGATCATGTCGATAAACTGTTGTCGCGAGACAAAATGGTAGTTAATGCCATCCACTTCACCGGGCCGACGGTCTCTGGTAGTGTGAGAAACAGACGCTTTTATATTGCTCATGTTATTGAGCAGTTCATTGACTAAGCTGGTTTTCCCCGCGCCGGAAGGCGCAGAGATAATAAAAAGAATGCCTTTTGCCATATGTTTTTCTGTTCCATTGCCTGAGAGCGATAACGTTTGTCGTGGAGTTTACAGCAGCGGCTAAATTATTCCAGATTCTCGGTTACTTCACAGCCCTTTTTGTCCACCGCCAACTGCCCAAAATATTGCCCGTCAAAAATGCGATTGAGGCATCCGGCGACGCGGATACCGGCCATCAGTAGGCGCTTTTTCAATAGAGGTTTATTACGCTCTATGTAGTTCTGACCGATGGCAGCGGGGGTCGTCTTGGCGAGCGGCCCAAATTCATACACCTGCGCGCGTACTATTTTCGATTCTCGCGCCCAATCTAAAAAACCATCTGTCTGCCAGTTGCTGATTTGTTGAGCTGTGGCTTTATTAATTAAAGCACTGTACTGCTCAACAGTTAATTGCTCATGCTTAATCAAGCCGCTGTCCCAGGCCCAGTGTAAATTGCGGCGCTTGTTGTCACCAGGCCATTTGATCGACACTCGGTTGCCGCCGAGATCGCTGTAGCGTCCAACATGCAGCGGCTGGTGAATGTCGCCGACAAAATGAACAAAAAAAGCCAGCGCTTCGCGGCGCTTTTGTTTCGTCAGGCTGGCATCTTGAAGTTGTTGGTAGGACGCTTTCAGTGCGCTCAGCACATCGCCTTTAGGGTTGCGCTGAAGGCCGGCAAAGGTTTCATGGTCTTGGATATTGATATAGTGCCAGGACTTGGAATGTCTCCACTCTGGTGCGCCGCGAATTTGATCTGGCCACAGTGCCAGCTCTGTCAGACTCTCGCCGTCGCCTATGCGAGCGACCGCACGACGGGTTTTCTCGCTTAGATGATTGTCCGCGATGCTGGCAATAATGCGATGGCCGTCGACGCCAAAGGCCTGACCCTGACCACAGCTCATTGCCAGCCAAAAAGCTAAACTAGCCCCTACACCTTTGCGCGCAAGTCGCTTTACTCCGCGCCGACCAGAGCCTATTGATAAGGAGCAATTATTCAATATTCTGGATCTGCTCGCGCATCTGTTCGATCAACACTTTCAGCTCCACTGAGGCCTGTGTGGTAACACCAGCTATGGACTTGGAGCCGAGGGTATTGGCTTCGCGATTGAGCTCTTGCATCAAAAAATCCAGCCGCCGACCGATCGACTCTCTGCCGGTTAGGACGCGGCGGATCTCGCTAATATGTGCTTCAAGCCGGTCGAGCTCTTCATCGACATCAGTGCGGTTGGCAATGATCACCATTTCCTGTTCAAGGCGATCGACATCGAACTGCTCTTTGAGGTCGCTGAGCTTTTGCTGCAGGCGCTTGCGCTGATCACTGAGAATCGCGGGAAGATTTTCGCGCACAATCTCCACTTGCTCTTCAATGCCCGCGAGTCGCTGCTCGATCATTTCCGCGAGTTTGTCGCCCTCGCGCTTGCGTCCATCGAGCAGCTGCTCGACAGTGGCGACAAAGGTTTCAGTGGCAGCTTGGTGCAGGGCGTCGGCATCGACGGTTTGCTCCTGAAGAATGCCGGGCCAGCGCATGATCTCAAGAGGTGAAATAGCTGCTGGAGACCGGATTTCGGCAGCGATGGTTTCGGCCATGGCAATATAGCGTTTCGCCAGTTCGAGATCGGCTTCCAGACTGGCGTCAGCATTATTGAAGGCCAGCTGAAGAGAGCAGTCGACTTTGCCGCGGGAGAGCTTTTTGCGCGCGATCTCGCGCAGCGGCATTTCGATTGGCCGCAGGCTGTCGGGAAGACGAAAGCCAGTTTCAAGAAAGCGATGATTGACTGAGCGCAGTTCACAGGTCACTGAACCCCAGGTGAAATCGGCACTGCACCGAGCAAAGGCGGTCATGCTACGAGCCATGGTATCTCCAATAAAAATTGCGGTGCGTCATGGTAACAAAGGCGGTTAACTGGTTGGTAGATTTGCTACACTTCCGGCACTTTTATTTCATCAGCACCCCAACTAGGAAAAAACTATGACTCGACCCAGTGGCCGACGCCCGGAACAACTCAGGCAAGTGAAAATCACTCGCGACTACACCTGCCATGCAGAGGGATCTGTGCTGATCGAATTTGGCAAAACCAAAGTTATCTGTACCGCCAGTGTGGTGCCGGGCGTGCCCCGATTTTTGCGCGGCACAGGTCAGGGTTGGGTAACCGCCGAGTATGGTATGTTGCCGCGATCGACCGGTTCAAGAATGGACCGCGAAGCGGCACGCGGCAAACAGAGTGGCCGCACGCAGGAAATTCAGCGCCTGATCGGACGATCACTGCGTGCAGCAGTGGACATGAAAAAACTTGGTGAACACACCATCAATATTGATTGCGATGTGATTCAAGCGGACGGCGGCACCCGCACGGCGTCAATAACCGGCGCATGCGTGGCGCTGGTTGATGCCATTCGGTACCTGCAACGTAAAAAAGCCATTGTCGATGACCCCTTGCTGACCATGATTGCCTCGGTGTCGGTAGGTGTCTACAAGGGTACGCCGGTGTTAGATCTGGATTATCCTGAAGACTCAAAGGCCGAGACCGACATGAATGTAGTAATGAACAGCGAGGGCGGATTTATCGAAGTTCAGGGAACCGCTGAGGCGGCGCCGTTCAGCGAAGATGAGTTGAGCGCGATGTTAGCGCTGGCCAAGCAGGGCATAGCCGATTTGGTAAGGGTGCAGAAGATGGCACTGGCGCAGTAGCGCGACGTGTAGAGGCGATAGAAAGTTAAACCAACAGCAGCGACAAAAAATTATGAGTCACGAAAACAACTACAAGACACAGTTTATCGATAACGGTCTGCGCAGTGGCGCACTAAAGTTTGGCGAGTTCACTCTTAAGTCTGGGCGCGTCTCGCCTTACTTTTTCAATGCCGGGCAGTTTTATACTGGCCGTGCGCTGGCCGAGCTGGGGCGATGCTACGCGGCGGCCATTGTCGAGTCGGGTATTCAGTTTG
>Ga0209223_10001521_pt1 | contig 25036 bp, 35 predicted proteins | sample COG_06_FD_184750 | JGI IMG/M metagenome (GOLD analysis project Ga0209223, IMG submission 184750) | Pelagic Microbial community sample from North Sea - COGITO 998_met_06 (SPAdes) (version 2) | ecosystem: Environmental > Aquatic > Marine > Neritic zone/Coastal water | place: Helgoland, sampling...
TGCTGAGACTTCATATGCATTCCAGGTATCTACCCCAACGAACTCTTCTCCGGTTAAGCTATATGCTTCTCGATTAAGGTATCGAGGAATTTTCACTAATAGGGATGCATCGTATTGATCTGAGTAACCATCACCGCCTACTTTACCTAAATGTCTGTTTGCTAGACTTACTACTTCTTCTTGATTCTTATCTGCCATAATTTTATTTAATAAATTCCAATATTTGCTCTACTCTTTGCATAGGAGAACCAGTAACTTTTATCATATTACTGTTTATACTAGCTAATTGATTTCTAAATTCTTTATCTATATCTCTTCTCCACTCTTCATTAATACTCCTAACTCCATCATCAACTGATTTGAACTCTATAGGAAAGTAAACATAATGTGAATATTCATTTTTAATTCTTGACCAAGTATCATCAACAAACGCTACGGTTGCAGCGCTTGCTTTATTCATATACTTAGTATATACTACTAAATCCATATAACATCGATCTAACACACAGTTATACGGTTTAAGTAATGCTTCTAAATGAAAACTAGAGATTGCTAATTGAGTTTCCGAAGTTCCTTGTTCATTAATAGGAAACCCAAACTCTTTGACCGTACGAGTAGATTCATTTATAAACTCGTATTTAGGTAATTTACTTTTCAGTAATTCATATACTGTAGTCTTACCGGTACTGCTTGCTCCTATTAATGCTATTTTCTTTACCATGTAACCTTTTTTAAAAACATAACCCACATACTTAAACTCGTATCTCTAAATTTAAGGAATAATTCTTCAATTTCCAACTCTTCAGCATTAAATTTTCCAGTTGCTATAACTCCTCCTTCGTCTACTCCTTTAGTTACCCTATGTAGTACACAACCTGCTTGTTTGTAATTACCTCGGTAAGCTCTTATTTGAGGATCTTTACCTTTAAGTTCTGGATACTCGGTTATAAGTCCTGGATGACCATTAATTATCTTGTATTTTTCACAGAGCTCAGGAGGAATCACTCTTAACCAACCATGTAGAGTTATAATTGGATTATCAAACTTACTTAAAAATCTTTCATAATCCTCAACAGTAGGTTTATTAGGGGTATAGCGTACAATACCTTTATTATTAGCCCAGGAAAGTATCTGCTTATTTATTTTCCTCAAATTTTCAGGTCTCTCATTAGTAATTATTCTATCAGGCAGTCTTCCTAATTTTTCTACTAAATCTACTATTTCGGTACCTGTTTGACTAAAAAATACAATCCAGGGTTTATTCTTATTCATTCCAAAACTTTCTAAACTTTTTTATATTTACTTTTATTAACTCATTACTTATCTCCGCTAAAGGAGTATTGATTAATGTGAATAGCTTTTGAGATTCCTTACTCCATAATCCCGTTTCTCCGTACTTAATATTCTTAATAGCATGTACTACAGGGTTAGATGTATCCATTGAATAGATCCATGGATAGTTTCTATAGTACATTCCTTCTTGGGGTAATGAACATCCTAATAGGTGATGAGGTTTATTCTCGTTCAATATCCCATCTTTTAATAAGTCCCCTAATAGTTTTACTCTGCCGAGCATCCAACTAACATACTTATTTGGATGAGGAACAGACTTACTATAGTAGGAATAATCGAAAGAGATTGCAATCATATCTACGTTAGTAGATTTATCCATGTACTTGTAACAATCGCAGATTTCTTTATAGGATTTTCCTTGTACAACTCCTATACTTTTGCCTGGAACATCATCGTGCTCTTTATACCATTTCTCTGCTTGTCGCATAGTCTTTTCTGCGTTCTCTAATGCATCAGGAATAATGTACCATTCCGGACGTAATTTTTTTACCCATTTAGCAAAACTATCAGCATCAAAAGCTTCTTCCAATTCAAAGATAGAATTATCTAAAATAACTTCTCTACCTTTTCTTAAAGCTTCTTTAAACTGATCTAGATATTCTTTATCTTCCTCAAGTAGGTGTACTAATGCGTACGAGTAATCTGTAACTTTATTTACTTCGTCGAAAAGACTCTTAGGGCTCTCATGTGCTATTCGGATCATCTAGTTTCTTTATTTTATTAACCCAGTACTGTAAACCTGGGCTTGTTATATTCTTTAATATACGTGTGCTATTTTAATCATTTAAAATTTCTACAGTTTTATTAATATCTGTCATAGCATTATTCATAATCTCCATAGCTTGGTCTAATTTAGCCTGATAGCCTTTAAAGTCAGCTGCTTGTTCTACAGCTTGTTTAGCTACTGAGTAAGGTATTACATCTATGCCTAGGTTCTTAACATATATTTTATGTTCGTCTAAATTTATCATTAGAAAAATTGTTTTAAGTTAGGTCTAAAATAATTAATAGATTTCATTACTTTTTTATCTCTTGATCGATAAACGATATACCTTCCATTCGCAATTTTCTCAAAATGACAGGCCTCACCTTGTTCCTTACTTCTAGTGCTGACAGTAAGTATGGCTTCTGCTTCAGAAATACAAGCTTTTGATAGATTGCTCGCTTGCACTTCTTGATAAGCCGGCCATATCTTATCCTTAAGGCCGTGTAACATAACACCGTTCCCAAGGGAAACGTAAGTAATATCACAAAGAGCATCCAAAACTTCCACGATGTTTCCATCTTCGCAAGCTTGTTTATATTCCTCAAGTTCCTCGAGGATAAAATTGTAGACGAATTCCCATTCCTCTCTTTTCGGTATTGTTGGTTCATAGTTATTTGGTTTTCCAAAAGTAGCATTAAAAATTTCTACTTCATCTACAAAAGGTACCCCATTAACCCATACAGGTAATTCTTCTTCTTCTTTGAATAATGATAATTGTTCACCCATTCTAGTATACTTTAATAATTCTAGATTCTGTTAAGCTAATAATCTTAAAGTTAGTCTCACTAAGCTCTTCTAACATTTTATATGTCTTAGTTTCTGCTTCAGTTCCTGACATTGCGTCTACTAGGTAGATCTCTTTTACTTTCTGAATTCTGCCTCTATCGTTTTCTTTTTCAAACTGTGCTGTTACTTGCCAATAATTCATAATTTTATATACTTTTAGGTTCTATTATAATCATCTTCTAATCTCACTATATCAGTCTCTTCAAAAGAAGTACCTGTTTGTACTTCAATAAAAGTTACAGGTGCATCTGTTTTGTTCCAAGCCCTGTGTTTAGCTTCTACCGGAATTTCTAATGTATCTCCTGACGTTAATAAATGGTCTACCCCGTTGAGTATAACATTAAGTCTTCCTTTTACTACCGTCCAACTCTCGGAACGTTCTGTATGAAACTGGTACGATAGTCTTTGTCCAGGATCTATAGTTAATTCTTTAACTTTACAGAACGGGGTCCTGAGTATTACTTCAAAATACCCCCAGGGTCTTTCTTCAAAATCTATTAATGTATACATCTACCTGCTAATTCTATGTTTTTATAAAACTCAGCTCTTGCTGAATCTTCGTCTAGGAAGCAACCAGATAATTTAGCTGTTTGCATCGAAGCACCATTATGTTTAATACCTCTACAACTAACACAATTATGTGTAGCTGAGATCATTACAGCAACCCCTAGGTTACCTTCACAAATTTTATTAACTGCATTGTGAATTGCAACTGTAAGTTGTTCTTGAATTGCTCCTCTTCTACCAAAGTGCTCTACAATCCTGTTTAGCTTAGATAACCCAACTACCTTGCCATCATTTGAGGGGATATAAGCTATGCTTACTTTTCCTCCAATAGTCTGGTGATGGTGACTACACATTGAAGTGACTGGGATAAGGCTTTCTTGAACTATACCGTCATACCCGTCGGAAGGAAAGGTAGTAATTTCGGTCATAGGTTCAAATCTACCCTTCCATAAGTCGTTTACGTATGCTTTCGCAACTCTTCTAGGAGTATCAGATGAATTAGGATCATTTTTCCAATCACATCCCAGGGCAGTTAAAAACTTTCCGAATGCTTTTGCAGCGTTCTTTATAATCTCTTCTTTTTCTGCGGTGCTCAACACACCCATTTTTCCTTTGGCAGCTAACTGCGAAGATACACCGTTGGCGTAACCTTCTTTAACTAGTTCGGTACCTTCTATAAACTTTTTTGACATCTATAACTTTTTAAATATACTTAAATATACGAACTTTTGATTAAATATCCAAATAGTCCTGTATTTCTTTTGAATCTTTTTTCTCCCATGGGTACACTATCCATCCTGAAGTATCTTGTAGTTCTTGGGCAAAATAATCCGGTTTTACTATAGATGATAATTTATAATGTAGGGTAGCAAACTTACAGTCAAACATCGTCTCTCTCAACTCAAATAATGTTTTACCACTATCCGCTATATCATCAATTACTAGCAGTCTAGGAGGGTGTAAATAAGTGAGTTCCTTGTATTTAGTACCGAACCTATGTGAATAGAGAATTGCTAGAATTGTGCCGCCTCTTGGTATTCCAGCTACGTAGTCTATAGGTTCTTCTATTTGTGCATAAATCTTATCTAATAAGCCATATACATCTTCCCAACTTAAATAAACTTTTTTATTCATAACTATAAGATAGTAAATTATCTCTGTTTTAACAACTTTAGAATTTGCTTTACTGTTTTACTCCCTACTTCTACTTCATGGTACGGTAAATTATGTTCCTCTAATTTAGCTTTGCATAATTCATCAATCTCTATAGATTGTTTTAAATCCTGGAATCTTTCTGCTTCATTAATTTCAGTATTAGATCTCTTCAACAGGATGTTTAAATTGTCGTAATTGTTATGTAAGTCAACAACCATTTTATGGAAGGACTCTCCGTAATATTCTGCTGGATACCCTTTAGTGTAGTAGCTGTGATATATAGTTGAGAACATTATAGGTGAATCAATAACAATGTAATCTACTTTACCGTAGGATTGTGCTATACCTCTATGTTGGTTAGCAAATACGTATAACTGATCTTGTATAGCAGGGTAATTTTTATCCCATGCTAAAGTTTTGGGAAATTCATAAGGATTATTACAACTAATATGTTTTTTCTTTAATTTGTAAGTAATTCCTGCTGAAATAGATGATTTTCCAATTCCTGGTCCTCCGAATAAGTTTATGAGTATACTCATTTACCCTAGTAGTTGTCTAATCAAACTAAACATGTAACCAACCATACCTACTACATTAAGAAGAGATAGATTGTATTGCTTTGTTTTCTGTGTCTGAATAGTTAATAAACCTAATCCTATGAAGGAACCAAGTTTACCTAGTGGTGTATCTATAAAATAAGGTGATACCATCATTAATGCCGTTCCTAAATAAAGAACTCCATACTTATAAAAAATGTCTTTCATGAAAATATTTCGTTTAAAATTGTTGATAGTCTTATTCCTGCTTGATATAATCTTTGGTCTATAATTGGTAGAACTTCATATACATAATCGTACGATAAGTAAGATCCTGCAGTAGTTTCATAAATTTTAGGTACATATGAATGAGATTCCTTAGACCATTCTAATGCATTTCCTTGAGGAAAATCTGCTTTATTATTAAATTGGTTCATAAGCTTATCAGCATATTCTTTATAACTCATCTTATAATCATCAATGATACCTGCATCCCATAAATCATGTAGGTTAGTCCAATTCTCAGCTCCTTTTCTTCCTTTGAAGTTTACTTTAATTTTGTTACCTCCCCAATCTTCTTCTCTACCTGTGTGAAGTGGTTGATGTATATCACCCACCATATGAACTAAGTACTTTAAGTAGAATCTCTTCATATCCTCAGGAGCAGAAGGTAATTCTAATATTGCAATAGCTCTTTCTATAATCATTACAACGTTTTCTTGAGTATGTTCTATTTCATCATACTCTTTATCTATTGGGAGATTAATATAGTGCCACTTAGCAAACTCATCATATTCTGGGTTACTTCTCATCTCATCAGCCCAAGTACTAGCATTTGCAAGTGATTGTCCGTCTAATAAATCTCTAACTTTTTCTCTAACCTCTTCTGTTAAGTTATTTTCTGCTATTTCACCAACTACTCTATGACCAGTCTTACCCCAACCTAATAGATTGAAAGGTATTAATAAAAGTATAAATATATTTTTCATAGTAAATAAAAAAAGGGGAGTGTTTAAGCTCCCCTAATTGTTTCTTTAAAAGTTATAACGTAAACTTGCGTTCCAAGTTCTACCAAATCCAAACCATACTGAGTTTCTTACATCAACGCCTTCCCAGGTTACAGAAGTATCATCAGCGTGAATATTTGAGTTAGATTCTGCAATATATGTTGTATTGAGTAAATTGTTAATATTTGCTCTTACAGTCCATCCTTTACCAATTTTTCCAGTTATACCAAAATCAACTAAACCAAAAGAAGGTAATTTAAGTGCTCCATTGTTATCAGGGTTAGTAAACTCTGAGTCAGTAATAGAATAATCAGCATACAGCCCATCGACAAATCTATAATCTAAATCTAGTGATAAGTGTTTTCCAATTTTTTGATCTACTCCTATATTACTAGTAAATTGTGCGGCATCTCCTACTTTAGCATCTTTTAGGTAAAGTGTACCCGTTCCAATTGATTCTTGATTTTCATCAAATAGTTCTGAAGTAAAATCTTTAGTATATCTCCAATCACCGATTGATAACATACCTGTAAATCTAGTAGAACTAGATAACTGATATTTACCTTCAAATTCTATACCATTGTGTCTTACATCAATATCTTTAAATTGAGCTGATCCATCTACACCAAATTGGTTAGATAAAGAACGAGTAACAAATCTATTACCCCAAGTTGTAGAATATGCATTAACTTTAAATGATAAATCTTTACCAATAAAACCATACCCTAATTCAATAGATTTAATTTCCTCATTTTGTAAATCAGGATTAATATCATTTATATAATTAGGAAATACAGCACCAAATTGAGGTTGACGTGAAATATACCCTGTATTAAAGAATACATTTTGTTTTGCATCAATGTTGAAGTTAGCACCTCCTTTAATATAACCACCACGTTGGTTTTGTACCTCTGATTCTGGGTTATCTGGTACGTCAAAGTAGTCAATTCTTTGAAATGCTTGATTTGAAAGTCCAGATTGTACTACGGCTGTTAGTTTATCACCACCATATTCAAACATAGAGTTTACACCAGTCCATCCAACTTTACCTACATTATGATAATCAATCTTAGGTCCATCTAAACCGGTACTACCAAACGGACTAGCCGCAACAGTTGTGTTGATTATTTGACCATTAGAGTTCTTATTACCTGTTGAGTAGTACCCATCTAATCCCATAAGATTGTTTAGTACTCTATAATGCTGACCTGTATATTTTCTTAAATCAATACCAATAGATGCTTTAACTTTACCAAACTGTCCTTCTAAGTTAGAAATACCACCAACCCAATTATGTGAGTTCATTGATGCTCTTCTAATAAGTACTTCTCTGTTAACACTTGAATCTCTAAATCCGTTTGAACCAATTAAGAGTCCTGAGAAAGCTGAAATATCACCAGTATAACCACTAGTGGTTGATTGGTTATGTGCAACAATAGCATCAAAATTAATTGAACCGTCTGGATTTCTTGAACCTCTACCATTTTCTGAGTAATGCTCAGTAAGGTCTATTCGATATGGAAGTATATCAGAATCAGATGCTCTATAATTGGCTCCTCTTGGACCTGTTCCTCCACCTCTACCAGCTGAACCATATAATGATGTGGCTAATTTAAGCTTAGAATTAATTTTATAATCCCAGTTAAAAGTTGCTAATGGTTTATTATAGAAGTTTCTTCTCATTGAGAATTCTTCTCCATTTAGTGTACCTCCGTTTGAGTTCCATCTAGTATCAATTCCTTCATCACCGAAATTTTGGTAATCTCTAATAGAAACCCATACATCTCTTTGATGGTGCCATTGACCTGCTCCTAAGAATGAAAAGTTTAACTCATGTTTAGAACCTTCTGGTGCATATCCAATAGCAGTGAAATAATTAAATCCTTCTCCTGAGGTATTATTGATATACCCATTACCGCTCCATTTAGATAGAAGTACAGATGTTGCCCATCCACTTTCGCTCTTACCGGAATTGTAAGAAGCTACAGTCTTTGAGTACCCATTATTACCCACCATTTGTGAGATTGAGCCTCCTTTTTCTTTATCAACAGCTTTAGTAAAAATGGAAATAGTTCCTCCAACTGAAGGGACTGCCAATTTAGTTGCTCCCAATCCTCTCTGAATTTGAATACCACTAGCAACATCAGTTAAACCTTGCCAATTACTCCAATACAGTCTACCATTTTCCATATCGTTAACTGGTTGTCCGTTAATTAAGATAGAAGTATTAGTTTGATCAAATCCTCTTAAAGATATTCTTGAATCACCATAACCACCGCCTTGCTTAGTAGCATAGACACCAGGTACTTTATTCATAATTTCAGGAAATTCCTGATTTCCACCTTTAAGTTGGATATCTTTTGAAGATATTGATGATACGGCAATAGGGGTTTTTCTTCCTACAGCAATATCAATTACTCCTGAGGTAACTACTACAGTATTTAATTCTGCAATATTTACTTCCATGGTAACATCTACAATTGATCTAGCTCCGATTACAACCTCTTGTTTGTTATAACCTACAGCACTAAAAACAAGAGTGCTTCCAACTTCTGGTATATTTAAATCAAAAACACCATTGAAATCTGCAATAGTTCCAATATTGGTATCCTTAATTACTATACTTACCCCAGGTATACCTTCGTTATTTTCGTCTACCACTTTGCCGGATACAGTACGTTCTTGTGCGTTTACAATTAGAAACAGAAAACTTAGGGAAATAGTCCACAGAAGTCTTGTTCCTGATTTTAAATAATTTTTCATTAGCAGTAATTTTTAAATTTTAAATTTTAAATATTGAACAAATTAAATTAACTTAAATTAAATTACCCAAACTGGTAAGTACCTTAACTAAAATAGTGTATATACTTAAAAATTCCGATTTGAAGTAATTTTTTCTTCACATTACATTCATGTAGTTGAGATAACCCAACCTTCTGTATGCACGTATAGTTTTTTTGATTTTTTTTCTACTAAATCTAGTTTAGCTGTTAACAATTCCCACTGAGGGTATGTTATTCCGGATGGCCCTATAGATGTTATAAACACTTGTAACCAATTTATGAATTCCTTTTTGCTCATATTATTTGACTCTATAGTCTACCCAATCTGTTCCTTTAGTATCTATGTTTGGAAATTCATAGATTCTTATTGTACCGTTAATGTCTATAGTCTTTCTAAAAGATGTAGGAACCATTGCACCTGTGGGTAATGTAGTGGTATTATCGTCAAATAAAACTTCGACTTTAACTTTTACATCTACCCCGAAGTAATTAGCGGCGTCTCTTTCAAAAGCTTCTAACTGACTCCACTGGCCTCTATTTAAACCTTGATGCTGTAGAACTGAGTTGAGATACGAAAAAGATTGATGAAGGGATTCTTTTGTACAGCTAAAAGAAGCTGCCGGAGCAAGGTGACCCTTATCGTAAACATTATCTTTATAATCTTTATCATCAGAGGTACTGATGCCTTCTGGGACCCAAAAACTCTTTCCTGATCTAGAAAATGTTCCGTTAGGGCAGGCTACAATGTAGGTTAATTCTAAAGGCTGTTGTGCTATTTCAGAGTAAACTACAGTAAATATATCTGTCTTGATTGTCTTGATTTGTTGTGCAGATATAGCAATTGAACATAACAGTAAAAATGTGCTTATACTATATTTTTTATTCATATGTAATATAACTTTTAAAAATTTAATTTATATCTAAATATAGTCAAATTAACTGTAAACGGCAACTATGAATGTACTTTTTTCAAAAATTAACTCCAACACCAAATTGAACAAATTCTCTTATTGGATCCATATCAAATTTTAAAGTAAAGTTTTTAATGTCATACATAGTTCCTACTTTTAAGGTAGTAAACTTTCCATTAGATTTGGGGAATGTAATTTCTCCTACTACATCTTCTCCTCTCCAGAAAATATCTTCTGATCCAAAGCCTATCATACAGTGTATACCAATTCTCTCAACCCTCCTACCTATACCGAAGTAAAAGGTTCTTTCTTTAATTAAATCATCTATTAAAGGAAAATCAATATCATCAATTTGCCCATCTTTGAAAAAAGTAGAACGATCAGGTTCATAGGTTGAATGAAAGTCCATAATAAAGTATATTTTATTACCAACAGCAAAGTACCCACCTAGTTGTTTATTTGTAGAATACAGAAACCCAACATTTACGATGGGTTTTTTACCTTTAATGGTATCTGTTTGTCCGTCTTCAAATACATAAACACGTGCAGGTTGTCTATATCCCTGAGGGGTGTAATAATTATAATCTATATATGTACTATATCCGTAATTTGGAGCTCCCCATCTTCCCCATCTACCGTAACCCCAATACGGGTCATAGTTATTGTACATATTAGAGTAGTAATATGGATTTTGACCGTAAAAATTAGATTGGTTATTTAGATTATTCGGTTGGTATGTAGTTGAAGAGTTAGATTTAGTTGTAGTAGGTGGGTTACTCCTCCAAGTACTTTGGGTATTTGTGCTAGTATTAGTTGAAGGGGTTGTAGTGTTGTTCTTTGTAGGAGTTGAAGTTCTCCACTTACTTTGACTAAAACTTAAAAAAGGTGATAATATTAGTACTATTAGTAGCTTACTCATATTATTTTTATCTGATTCTAATCATAAATATACGAAAAAAAAATAGAGAAGCCAACTATTTTATAATATATTTTAATTTTTTAAAATTCCAACAGAACCTTAAAATTTAACGTTTAGTCTAAATCTAAAAGTGTTTGAAGTATCCCATCCTACTCTATAAGTGAAATTTTTATAGGGATAATCAATTGCAATAGCTGTATTTTCATTTGCATTATACCAAAACTCTTTTTGTATCCATAACTTAAACTTAGGAAACTTATATATTAAACGAGGTTCGAGGGTGGGTAAATCTTTTTCTATTTTATAATGTAAAGGAACACTTAAATAAAGATTGGAAGTTTCTTTCCAAAAATTATGTCTGTAAGTAAATCGGTTCTCTTCTAAATCAGTTCTATGTCTAAGTTCAAACCCTTGGTATGTTACAGATATATACGATTTTTCATTTGTTCTCATCTCATACCCTATTGTTTGAGATAATACAGATTCACTAAGTATTATAAAGAATACTATTAGTAGATTTTTCATTATGAGAAGTACTGTATAGCTATTACGATAGCGACTGATATGCTTATACCTAACATAAGTTTAAGGAAATCTTTTCCAATTAATGGAAATACTTTTTTCAATCCACCTTTTTTAAGTAGGTATGTATTAAGTGCCAATTCTCTACCTGCTAACATACCAACGAATACAAATGTAGTTGACATTGGAATATTATTATACTGTTTAAAATATAATAACAAAAATGCGTAAACTAAATCTATGATTGTTGCTGAACGGATAAACTTTGTGGAGGTTTTACTTATAAGAAGTTTTTGAATCTTACCACCACCTGTCCTAAATACATAAGCAAGTACTCCTAAATAAAATACTACTATTAATGATGCTTCTAACCAAGAATGATCTCTTGGTAAAAATACTGCTATATTTGCATGATCGTGCTGTAGCCATTGTATCCATAGAAATCCAGTAGAGAACCATTGAGCCACTCTCCACCAATTGTCATACTTAGCATTTGGTTTTGTTTTTTCATCTATAAACTTGGATACTAAAAACCATACGGCATATGCTACTAATGCAGCTACTCCATATCCTACTATACTTTTCATTAACATCTTTTCCATTATAAAAGATGATGCGAATGCTGATAGTACCAAGAATGAAGTTGAAACTGGTATTCCTTTTCGTGTTAGTATTAATAAGGCTAGTGGTGCAAGTACGTGCCAAATACTAGGTTCAATATAAGGTATCTTATCTAATCTACCGTAGGATACATCTCCTAAGTACTGTCCGTATAAAATAACTCCCATGAGGATAGCGGAAGCAAACGCCCAAAGCCAGTACCATTTTACATCTTTGTTTGAATTTAACCAAGTTCCAAGAGTTTGAAGAGAATCGTTTGCGATTACAGCGTAACCTGCTAACATAAAACCTACTATAGTTAATATAGTCATAGTGTATTTTTTTAATTGTTTAAAAATACATATACCTATACCTTGCTGTTTTAGAGTAGCTAAATATAGAAACTATAGTCTCTCAGTATTAAGTTTGAAACTTAATAATTAATTAATCTTTACTTTATATTAAAGTATTCTAAGTCTTTTTTAAAATAGGAGTGTTAGACTGTCTTCAGACCAGAAGTATGTACTAAACCTAAGCTTTGTATCTTCACAGGTTAGAGTAAGCATATGTTCGGGGTACTCTGTGTTTTTACAGTGATCAATAAGTTCCTGTACGTTTACTCTTTCATGGTAAGGTAGAGGGCAAGGTGATTCAGAAATTAAAAGCAATGATTCTTCACCGGTTTTAAAGTCCCAAACACTGTTTTCCTCTACAAATACTTTATATTCAGAATAGTTGACTTTTGGGGAATTGATAATAACTTCTAATAAGGTCATTAAGGTTTATATTTAAGGTTAAAAAACTTATAGTTGTTGTGTACAGCCTCTATTTCACCGTTTTCTATTGCTTCTTCTTCACTGTCATAAATGGCCGTTACAGGGCATTCATATATACATGCACCACAGTCAATACAGAGGTCGGGATTGATATACATCGAATCTTCTCCCTCTACAATACAATCATCTATAGGGCACACTTGTATACAAGCTCCGTCTTTTACGTCTATACATTTATTCCCTATCATGTAGCTCATTAGTATTCTAAATTTAAAATTTTAAGTGTCTAATAGTTTCTGCATTATTCATTAATTTTTTTAAGGAGTCAATCCCGATAGTAATATGTTTAATATCAAACTGTTTTGAGTTACTTTCATCCTTTTCAAGAGTTTTAACTCCTTCCGGGATCATAGGTGAATCAGAAACCAGTAACAATGCACCTACTGGTATCTTATTATGAAATCCTACAATAAAAAGTGTTGCGGTCTCCATATCAATGCCATAGGCTCTTGTTTTATTTATGTAATCTTTAAATACAGTATCGTACTCCCATACTCTTCTGTTTGTAGTATAGACTGTTCCGGTCCAGTAATCAGTTTTAGATTCTCTTATAGTAGTAGATACTGCTTTCTGAAGAGAGAATGATGGCATTGCAGGAACCTCGGGAGGAAAGTAATCATTTGATGTACCATCACCTCTAATAGCTCCAATTGGAAGAATAAAATCTCCAATATTGATTCTCTTTTTTAACCCGCCGCATTTTCCTAAGAAAAGTACTGCTTTAGGTGTTATAGCAGATAACAAGTCCATGATTGTTGCAGCATTCGGACTACCCATACCAAAGTTAATGATAGTAATATTCTCATAAGTGGCAGAAGACATATTCTTATCTTCTCCGTCGATCTTACAATCATACAGTTCAGCAAATATTTTTACATACTTATCAAAATTAGTTAGTAGAATATACTCCCCAAATTTTTCAAGTTCTAATCCTGTGTACCTTACTAACCAATTGTTTACTATTTCTGCTTTGGTTTTCATGTTTATTTTCTGTTTTTTTTACATCAACTTCTTTCCATTCATACCACATAGGGTTAGGAAGTTCTGAGTAGTGATCCCATAGCTCCTTTTCTATGATTTCTTCTTGTTTATTTTTACTCATAGTTATACTTCTCGTTGATCTTCAAATGCAATTATATGCGGTCTCCAAGTCATTCTATAACCATTATCCCTTACCCAATCAAAAACTAAAGGGTAGGATTGAAATAAAGATGCTCTTGTATCACCGGCAGGCATAAACCATACCTTTCCTTGAGGTGCATTTAATATCTCTACACACTCCATGATTTCAGCTAAAGCTCCTTCATCCTTACCGTCCCATACGGGTTTTATATGGTAATCGGAATGATAATCCATAGATTTTTTTATTGCCTCATAATTAAGCCTTAACTTATTATGCTGTTTAATCATTCGTTCATCAGTCACTCCGCCTTGAGGTGTAGCCACTCCAACAACGGGGGTAGAATTGCTAAACTTAGGAGAAATAGAAAGTAAATTAATAGGATAATCCGTTTCAAGGTAATGAGATCCTTCAGTTTCAATAGTAATAAATAAATCTCTTTCATGAGCTAAATGTGTTAATTCGTTAACCAGGGTACCGTGCATTGTAGGTGAACCACCAGTTAACATCATTTCCTTAATATGAGGATTATCCTCATACATTTTAATAATATCGTTAAAGCTATATTTACCTTTTTCCGGGTGTATTGAAGTATACCAGGAATCACACCATCCGCCTTCCCCGAAATAACACCGGTGGGTGCATCCGGTCGTTCTAATTACTACTGTAGGGAACCCAGCTCGGGATCCTTCTGATTGAACAGCGGTATATACTTCTACTATAGGTAAAACTTTATCAAAATCTATAATTCTTCCTAAGCCTAAACTTTTCATATTAGTTATTAAAAGGTAAATAAGCGGCTGCATTTTTACCATGCTCCCTAAACTCTACTTTTATTACTTTTACTCTATTTTGAGTTTCTGCTGCTATAAAAGGATTTACTTTATCGTAAATAAACTCAGCAAATTTTTCAGCTCCTGTAGCAGGTACAATTCTTACTTGTGCTACTCCTGCGGCATCTAGTTTTTTAAACTCCTCTAGTTTAGGGTCATCTACCGCTACAACTATAGTGTGATCAAACATATATCCAAACCAGTCTTTAGGGGACATACCGTCAATTTGACCTTTAGCTCTTTTCATTCCACCAAAATCCCAGACCCAGTTTCTATGGTCTAGTCCTCCTTCAAAATATATTTTAAAAGATATTCCATAACCATGTAGAAATCTACAGTGCGTATCTGTTGCTTTCCATTGACGAAAACACGTTGAGAATCCGTCAAATACTTTTGATGATATAAATCTACCCATAGCACAAATTTAAAATTTCTTGTTTACTTTTACTATCAATTAACTTAAATTTTTTATAAATCATAATTTTATTATTTATTATATTACTAATATAGTGAAAATACTGCTGATAGTCAACCTAAATCTTCTAATTTAATTAATTCCGATCCGGGTTCTCTAAGTAGTATGGATGTATTTTCTTTTCTAAGTGGTTTAGCTTGGTCCCAATTATCTGTAAACAGGAATTTTCTATATGATAGACCAGTAAATGCCTTCCCTTCTTTGTTTACAACAATATACCAGTCTTGACTTTGTGTGCCTCTCATTATACTAATTCCTCTACTATCCCAACTAGTTCAGCTAAAAATAGCCCTAAAAATCCTAATTCAAACATTCCGAAAATTGCGAATACACATGCTACCAATCTGACGCCTGATTTAAAAAACGATATAATTTGATGCATTTTAGCATCAGGGAGTGGTTGATGTTTTTTTGTTTTACTTTCTTTTTTTATAGATAGTATGTGTTTGAGAGAATTGAAACTATCTTTAATAAACTTACCTTTATTCATAATTGTGTTTTTAAGTGGTACTGCGACACTATTGTCATATGTGTTAATATAGTTACTTTTATTTTAAGAACCAAGTAGATTACGTTAAAAGTTTTTGTAGGTAAACGGATCTCTCTTCCTAAGTTCAGCTAATTTCTTTTTATACTGTTTTTCTTGTTTATATGTATAAATTTTTTTCTTAATCCAGTTAATTAGTTTCATTATTTTATTATTAAAAAGTTGTTAATTACTAAGTAGTCTATTTCTGAGTTGCAAAACCTTTCTATTGCTTGTTGAGGTGCCATTGTAATTGTTTCGTCTTTTAAATTAAAAGATGTATTTAAAACAACTCCAAAGCCTGTAAGTTTTTTTAATTCCTGTAGTAGTTTATAGTACCTAGGATTTTGCTGTTCGGTTACTGTGTGTATTCTTGCTGTATTATCAATGTGTGTGGCAGAAGGTAAGTAAACAGTAGGGGGGGTTTTATCATATCCTACTGTACGCACCACTAGGTTCATGTAAGGTACTTCATTTTTAAATAAGAACCATTTATTCGCATCTTCATATAGAACGGATGGAGCAAATGGTCTAAAACCTTCTCTTTTTTTAATTACGTAATTTAATTTTTCACGCATTTTTGGGTCTCTAGGAGTTGCTAATATAGAACGGTTACCTAAGGCTCTTGCTCCAAACTCCATTCTACCTTGAAACCAAGCAATTATTTTACCGCTAGCAATCAAGTCAGCGATTTTTGGAAAAAGAGCTTCATCTTGAAATAGTATATGCTTAAGATTTGAGTCTTTTATAAGTTTTAGTATTTCTGTACTGTCATTATATTCCGGACCAAGAAATGGTGAAACCGGGGATCTTTTATAACCTGTGTACTGATGAAGACAACTACCTATAGCAGAACCTGCATCTGATGGAGCAAAAGGTATGAAAACCTTTTTAAAAATAATGTTAGCTTTATTGTTAGCTACCCCGTTATAGGCGCAACCACCGGCGAGACATATATTAGTTGAGCCGGTAAGATTTTTAGCTATTTTAAGATATTTCATAAATTTATTTTCATAAATTTTCTGTAGAGCTGAAGCTAAATCTTTATGATCTTGAGTTAAAGGGTCTTCTGGGTGTCTTGGTGCTAGTTTAAGTAGGTTACTCAATCTAGAAGTAAACATAGTTTTATCAGAATACTCCCATGCAAAATATTTCTGTTTTATATCATCATCCTTAAAAATTTTGTTAATCTTGTCGTAATATTTTGCAGGATCACCATATGGAGCAAGACCCATTACCTTATATTCTCCTTCGTTAGGTTTAAATCCTAAATACGCGGTTATAGTTGAATAAAGCATTCCTAAAGAATTAGGAAAATTAAGATGAAACTTCTTTTCTATTATATCTCCTTTCGCATAAGAAATAGTTAGAGTTTCCCACTCACCAACTCCATCTATAGTCAAGATAGCCGCTTCTTCAAAAGGAGAAGTATAATAAGAAAAAGCTGCATGAGAGAGGTGATGATCTGTGTATTTAATTTCTCCTGTGTAGCCTATAGATCGTAGTATTTTTGCAGGATTAGATGAAGTTTCAAACTCTTTTAAAAACTTTCTCTTTTTAAGGAAAGTTCTAATAGGTCTTTTTTTGAAAATTTTAAGTACCCTGTCTTTTTTTGTCTCTGGATTTTCGTACCAGCATACCTGATTAATATCTCCTATGTTCTTTTCTGCATAGGATAAACACCAATTTATTGAATTAAAAGGGAAAGAATTGTCATGTTTTATACCTGTGAATCTTTCTTCTTCTACTGCCGCCAATACCTTACCATCTATCAAGAGACAGGCTGCAGAATCGTGATAAAATGCTGATAACCCTAGTTGGACCATATTAACATATCTGGATTTTAGAAGTAGAAAAAATTAAATATACTTTCTTTAAAAAAGAATAGCCCAACTACCTCACATCTGCAGGTATAAAAGATTACAGAGCTAATTGCGTACATAATTTAGTTGGGCTTTTTCTTATGCTGCGTATTCAGCTAGGACTTTCGTAACAGCAGATTTTGCTATGTCCCAACTCACCGGTCCAGTCTCATCTTCGTACTGTACAGGATCTTTTCTCCCTAATTTAATAAAGGCTTCTATCCTCTCAACACTTGAAGCTGACTTATAATCAGAGTTACCGGATGGGAAAGGCTTATACGATGTATTAGTCCTTTTGTAGACTTCATCAAAGTCAATACCTAGTTCTTTGGTAAGCACTTCTCCATCTTTAAGAATATCAAATTTATCACCTAATAGATAGGGGGTAAAAAATCCTACTCTTTCAGCATCCCAATTTCCTATTCTAAAAGCTTCATCATCCGCATCTCTAAACTCTTGTCTACAGTCTGGGTATATGTTATGATCGCCGGCATGAATTCCTAATGCGATATCAGTTTGAGCTCCTGTCTTATTAGCTATAGATAAAGCTACTGCTTGAGTAATAGAGCTAAATATTTTATTTCTATTAGGTACAACTGTTGCTTTCATATTATCCTGCTCATAATGACCTTCTGGAACATCTTTTCCTCCGGTTACTAGAGCTGAGTCTAGAAGACTAACTAATCCTTTTAGTTCTATTAATTGATAAGTAACTTCTTTCCCGTTTTCTTTAAGGTAGTCAATAAGGGCTTGAGCTCTTTGAAGTTCAACACTATGCTTTTGACCATAATTAAAAGAAAGGGCCGTAACTGTATCGTATTCAGAAAGAGCACGTAATAGTAAAGTAGAGGAGTCCATCCCTCCAGATAAAGACACTACGACATTTTTCGCCATTTTATTATAATTTAAATTTGCCAGGTATTATAAAGCGTATAGGCAAACGCTGCTTTAATAATATAGTAGATAATAATACGTAAGACAACTTTATTTTAAAATTGTTTATCTGTCTTTTTATCTTTCTTACATTTTCCACATTCGTTATTCGATATACCATTTAGTGCGCCGCACCAGTAGCATTGCCAAGCTATTATTCCCATATCTCATTTTATTTAAATTAAATTATATAATACTAACACCTTGGTATTTTCGGTAATGTAATTATTACTAGTATTATTGTAGTTATTAAGTGTAAAATTAACATAGTTTTATAGAGTTTGGTTGGTATATAAATATCTAAACGTACTATGAAAGTAAGGTTCTTATTACTTTGATATTGCTGTAAGGGGTGGAATCGAACCACCATGAGGTATTTAGCTAAAAGACAAAAATTAATTTGTGGTCAACCCAGTATCTTTAGTTTATCAATTAATCCCCACCCTCGAGACAGGAGGGCATGTCTGCCAGTTTCATCACCCTACATCGTATTCCCCTATAGGTCTATAGAAGTGAGAGTAGTCATTTGTTTTTGTATATTTTGCCACTTCTTAACATACTCTTGAATTGTATTAAATGTGGTAACTTCACCGTAATTTAATAATTCATTAGAGACCTTTAGAAGTGCTTGATTAAAGGTAGAAGGGTAATTTATAGTTTTAATATACTTGGTATTATTTTCACCTTTTTCAACTCTTTCATATACTGTATAACCTCCTGATTGAGACTTAGTAATAAAGAATGGTTCCATTACTGGGTCTTGTATAAGTATATCTCCTGCAGGTATTGAATTTGGATTTCGTAACATTTGCTATTTGGTTTAAGATAAAATTAATTTTTCTAATTCTTGTTCGTTAAGCACTCCGGCTTTAGTTAAAACACTGCCATCTTCTTTAATGCAGACCGTGTATGGAATACTCCTTACTTTAAAGTGGGTAGTTTCCGGGTCATCAGAATCTACATTGATATCTATAAATTCTATTTTATCAGAGTATTTACTAGCTACTTTTTTGAAAATAGGTGCATAGTTTCTACATGGGCCGCACCATGGAGCCCAAAATTTAATAACTTTTTTTATGTCCATATCCTTTTGCTCCTTTTCTTTCATAAAATTCTGCTTTTGATTCTTTATTAGCAGGTTTAGGGATATCATTACCTTTTCTTTTTATGGTAGTTAGCCATTCAGCTAATGTTTTCATATTCTGTTTTGGAGAGTTCTTTGACATATTTACTTCTTTTTATACTTAAATATACGAACTTTTCCCTTTAAAAGCAACTGTTATCGTATATTTGTCTTACTTTCTTAATGTTCTTTTCTTTCTCCAGAAGGATAGTAGTCAAATCTATCGTGTTCAGTGGGTGTTAACAGTAGTATACCTGTCTCTATGTTTCCTTTAACTGTTTCTTGGTATATATGTGACATCCAGGTCTGTTCGAACGGATAATCCCATTTAGTATCTAAAAACATTTTTTTATTTCCTTTTTTAGAAACTATTTGAGGCCAGTTACAATAGTAGATATCACCGGTGGCGTAAGGCAGTCCTCTATAGGATTTTATGTTTTTAAATTTTAAAAATGGGGCTTCTGTTTTACTGTCTGAAAATAATTCATCTTTTATATGTTGTGGTACATTGTACCAGCTCCATTGACGGGTATTGTCTCCGAAAAATTCAGTAAAGTTCATCTTAAGATAATCAAAATCTTCTTTATGTGCTATCTCTAAAGATTTATTATATAAACCGGATATTTTCCTTAAAAACCCATTTCTACAACTTTCATCTTTTCCGTTATAAAAGAACATGTCGTCTTCAAAGAATAAACAGTAATCTGTAGTACTGTCTTGGTCAAAATGTTCAGCTACGAATTGGCGGCCACCGCATATTCCTATATTATCTTTTTTTATTTCCTCAAATCCGTACTTTACACATAACTCCTTATACTTTATATCTGTGGTTCTATCTATAGAGTTGTTAAGTAGTACTTTTTTAGGTAAATCAAGGTAATGTTGATCGTACTGTTCAAAAGATTTACAGAGGGTTTCAAATTGAGTAGGTGAATTGTAAGTAATAACATATAACCCGACCCTTTTGTAATCAAGCGGAGGTTTTCCTCTAACGTTCTCAAATACGACTTTGTTATTTTTAACTTTTTCAAAGAAGTAACTCATCAACCCGTTGGATTCTATTTTACTATATGAGAATAAATCTGGGTATTTATATACCATTATGGAAAATAGCGATTCTTCAGTCCCCATTAAATTGTTCTCTAATGTTTCACTAAGTAGTGAATAGTATATACTCGATGTTTGTTCAATAGAGTCTTTTGGTCCACCAAAAAACCCTCCTCTAGCTACTAATTCTACTTTTTTACCAGCAATTTTATTTAATTCTTTAAATTTAAAACCATGTATTTCATTTTCTGCCTGATATGGAAAACAAACAAAATTAAAGTTAGTAACTTGTTTACTAATTTTATCTAAAACTAAGTCTGATGTAAAATAACCTTTGTGTACAGTGCTAGTTAGACCGGCATCAATCCAGTACATTTGTTCTGAGTTAAAAGTATCCATTATTCTTGCGTCATTGAGTAAGAACATTTTGGACATAACTAAAGGATTATAGTACTCTAAACTAGCTTGTGTGGATTCTTTTAACCATCCAGCTAAATTGTACCAATCTGGGTTATATCTTATCTGTTGTATCTTATCAAAAAACTCATTTTTAAACCAACTTCTTTCTCTTACTATAAAAAGAGTATTTTCATTAGACCTTATACTAAAAACTGTATCTCTTAAGGATTCTTCTCCAAATACTATTAAATTATTAGGTACTTCTAGAAGCTCCTTAAATTTAGGTATATAATGGTCTTCAAACGATCTACCCCAACCTACTGATAGTTCTGATCTATTAATATCCCATAATCCGGTAACGATTGTAACTTTCCTATTCATTAAAGTTTACTTTTAATTCATTATTTTCATCTACAGTTATTATATACTCTTTATTTTCTAAAATAACTGTTACTTCTAAGTGTTTTTCGTAACCCCATTTTGGGTCTCCTCCTAATTCCTCATTTGTAACTTTTATTTTTAACAACTTTCCGTTAGTATCATCAAACATTTTTCTAATAATAGGAGATACATCCACAACATCCCTTTCTACATACTCTTTACCTTCGTTTACCTGGATTCCGGTAGTACCGTATGTGGCGTTTTTAATTTCAACCTTGTTATACTTCTTTCCTGTGTAGAACTCTAGGGGGAGATCGGTAAGGTATGGATTCCAAGTAAAGTTATAAAATTCATAGTATCTACTTTTTCTACCCATATTAATCCAAGCCTCAAAATACCACCTATCTCCTTTATCTGGTTTAGATTGTACCGATATATTATCTAGATTGGCCCACCAGAAATTTCCCCACCACCAATCATTAACATTAGTAACACCTACTTGATCATATGTATTTAATTTCTCCAGACATTCTTTATACCTGTCAATAAGAAAATACTCCATCACTTCTGTCCATATAGAAATACCTTTAACCTTTCTTTTTGATAGCTTATTAGTATTTAGGTTTTCGTAGGTATTACTTACACCTTTCGCATGTAGGTATAAAACTTTACCGTTGTATTCCTGACTGTATTCCCATATTTTATTAATAGCAGGGTATTCGTAATTATTCTCGGTGATTTTATTTAATTTAATTTTAGTGTGTTGAGATATTAGCTTTTCAATGTCCTCAAAACGACCATCTGGTTTACAACATGTAACTTCTATTAAATCACTCCATTCGTATATACCAGAAGAAACTAATCTATTAATCTGTCTATTGGCTACTTCAAGATAGTTTCCTACTGCGTATATATGGTATACTATTAAGTTGATATTTTTTTTGTTCAAATCTTTATTATATAAAGTGTTGTGTACAATATCTAATGTCCTGTAGGGGTACAGTCCTTTTGCATAAGCATGAAATATAAAGTTTCCTTCACCGTATTGATCATGATTAAATAAATGTCTATCTATTACTTTAATGTTATTTTTATTTTCAGGTAACCTTCCTAAGAGAGTTAGACATGTTTGATCATGCCATAAAGCAGTTTTAAAAATTCCTTTTACGTTAATATTTTCAGAATTTATAGATGAAATAGCTAACTCCTTAGCATCTATCCCAGTAAAACTATTACTCGAAGTCCACCATGTTTTTATAAATTCTCTACTCCATTTGCTATTTTTAATAAGAATTACTCCAGCATTGTAGTCACTATGATGACCTACATCATCAGATACAATTAATTCGTATTTTGAATCTATATAGTCTTCAATTTTTTGAGTATCATCACTTATTATTGCGTCTGCGTCTAGAAATAGTACCCAGTCCGGATTGCTTTTGTCAAAGATTTCCTGAATTAGGTGAGGTTTGTACCAAGTGGGAGCTCTATCTTGTAATAATGAATATATCTTACTGTCATTCTTTTCGACTACGTATTCATATCCTTTATTTTTACAGTACTCTCTGTTAATTTTTTCGGAGTATTTTCCATACTTAACATTGGAGGTATAAAATTGAGCAACAATAATTTTCATCTAATTACCTAAATTTCCTTCTATTCTATCACACCAACCTTTAGAAACCGAGTGTGGCCATACTAACCATTTATCTGGAATTGGGCCTGTGTATTCTCTCCAGATATTTAACCAATCACCGTCAATCTCTAATAAACGTTTTACTTCATCTGTATCAGCGTCTTCCCTGTATAAATCAGCTCCGTTTTTATCTAAAAATGCTACTACTAGTAAATCATAATCATTTTCCGGCAACGATTCTTTATGTACATCTATACAGTGTTTAAAAATTGAATTAAATGAGTTTTCGTAATCTTCAACCGGGGGGTTAGGGGGTTGGTTATTTTGAGAGGTGTGATTTTGAATACCTCTATCTACAAATCTAATACCTGCGTATCTTTCGTATTCATCTAATGTACGTTGTGTGCCTAATCCGTATATTCCAAAATCATTAGTCATCTCCTCTCCGTCAGTTCCTAATAGCTGTCTTACTCTTTTATGAGTGTGTGTATTAGCATATGTCCAAGTTTTATTGTCGTCCCAATGTTTAGTCCTGCCTTTTCTTGTGTACTCATGCCAAGCAATCACTTTATGTGAATGAAATAAATCGTATCCATGAGTGTAAGCTCGTACTGTTATAGATATCTCTTCACCATGGAAATAAAAATCAGGGTCATGAGGTACTTCCTCAACGAATTTACCTAAAGTAAATGCAAAGTGTGCTGAATAAAATCTTGAAGGGACTGGTTCTGTTGCTGATTCCCAATTTGGTATTGAAGCTGGAAGAAAGAATACTACTCCTTCGGGTGTGAACCTATCAAAATTCATTAACCACGGTTCATTTGATCTTCCTGCAGGATCATCTTCAGGGTTATATGAGGGTAAGTACCCGGTAATAAGAGGTTTTTTATGGTCTATTCTCTGCAGGTACCTTAACATTTTAATAAGTGAACTATCCCAACCTTGGGTGAACCTATGGTGAGAATCTAATTGAAAGGTATATTTTTCCCCTTTATATTCCTTTTGTATTTTATTCCTTGCCCAGCATGCTCCTTTTGAATCTTGATATGGTATAGTGAGTATAGTAACCCGCTTGTCATCTTGAAATTTATCTAAGTTATCCCACTGGTCATCTTTAGAAGTTTGCCAAGCAATAGTTACCCTTAAATTATCCGGATAATCTGCTTTTTCTAATAAATCAGTGAGGGTTGGGACTAGTTCGGGATCTCTATAAGATGCAATTTGAACAAAAATCGTATCTTCTGGTGTAATTAGATTTTCTTTATCCATAACTTCTTTATCTATTGTATTCCATTTTCCCTCAGGGCAAGCACCTTCAACAGGTGAGAAGACTTTGCCCTTTAATGCGCATCCACATACTCCGCATCTATTAATACCTAAATCAGTTTTTTTATGCTCACAAGAATTACAAATTTCAATTCTTTTTGCAGCTAAACTAGTCTGACTGCTATCTGGTTTAAAAGCAATATTCCAAGCTTTAAATATTTCTTCTATTTTATTCATAACAGTAACAGAGTATTAGCCATCGCATGATAGACAGTCTTCTGATGTTCTTGAACCAATATCTCCATTAATGACAGAATCAGTTCTTAGGTAATATAGTGTTTTTACCCCTAATTTCCAAGCTGTTTGGTGAACTAAGTTAATAAACTTAGGACTATCTGTTGGGTCAAAAGCTAAATTTAAAGATTGAGTCTGGTCTATGTATTTTTGACGAACTGCGGCTTGCTCTACTAATCCTAGCTGGTTTATTTCAGCAAAAGTTAAAAAGACTTCTTTATCCTCAACAGACATAACATCTTCGGGGAGATTAGCAACCGAGCCTCTATCTCTCATAATTTGATCCCATACTTCTTCAGTATTTGCTCCTTTTTCTTCTAAAAACGATTCTAAGGCTGGGTTTTTCCTGATGAAAGTTCCTTTGGCAGAATTAAATGTGTATACGTTAGCGGGAACTGGTTCAATTCCAGCGGAGATACCGCCTACTAGTGTACTATTTGATACTGTAGGTGCAATAGCA
>Ga0209223_10001524_pt1 | contig 25026 bp, 20 predicted proteins | sample COG_06_FD_184750 | JGI IMG/M metagenome (GOLD analysis project Ga0209223, IMG submission 184750) | Pelagic Microbial community sample from North Sea - COGITO 998_met_06 (SPAdes) (version 2) | ecosystem: Environmental > Aquatic > Marine > Neritic zone/Coastal water | place: Helgoland, sampling...
ACGAGCTGCCGGGCGTGGGTGAAAATCTTCAGGACCATTTGGAGTTTAATTTCCAATATAAGTGCAAACAGCCAATTAGTCTGAATGGTAGTTTGGGGCTGTTTAGCAAAGGTTTAATTGGCGCTCGTTGGCTATTATTTAAAACTGGTTTGGGGCGCAGTAATCACTTTGAAGCCTGTGCCTTTATTCGATCTAGAGCTGGGGTTAAGTGGCCAGATATTCAATACCATTTCTTACCCGGTGCGGTGACCTACGATGGCTCGGTGGCCTTTAAGGGTCATGGCTTTCAGGTCCATGTTGGCCACAATAAGCCCACCAGTCGCGGCCATGTGCGGGCACGATCAAAAGACATTAAGCAACATCCGGAAATTCTGTTTAACTATCTAAAGAGCGAAGAGGATCGTCAGGGCTTTCGCGACTGTGTGCATCTGACTCGAGAGATTATGCGTCAGCCGGCAATGGATGCCTTTCGCGGTGAGGTTATTCAGCCGACGTCAGAGATACAGACGGATGAACAGATAGATGCCTTTGTTCGCCAGTCTGTAGACAGCGCCTACCACCCGGCTGGGACCTGCAAAATCGGTAAGGACGCGATGGCAGTGGTGGATGCGCAGATGCGTGTTCATGGTCTGGCGAATTTGCGCGTGATTGATGCGTCGGTTTTCCCCACAGTGCCCAACGGAAACCTCAATGCGCCCACTATGATGGTGGCAGAACGCGGCGCTGATCTGATTAGAGGCAAGACTCTGGCGCTGGCTGAGCCCGCGTCCGAGTATATCGATAGCCAGTGGCAGCAGCGGCAACGTGACGGGCGGGAGCGGGATAGTCAGGTTGCTTGTTAGATTCGCGTCTAGCCAAAACAGCTGGGAAAAGAGATGTGGGTTCACTTTGCGTGTATCTAGAGCCGGTCCGGCTCTACTATCGCAAGCTACCTGGGCATCAGCGAGGCTCAATCTATGCTGCGCACGAAATCAATGGTGGAGACGATATCTATTATGAGATTGTCGGCAGTCGATCCAGCTCTGCCTCTGACCCTGAGAACGGTATTGCCTTAGATGAAATTTGGTCTTATGAGATTCTGGCGGTGGGCAATCAACTGACCGTGACTATCCGACTTGGAGATCTTAATGGCTCGGTTCTGGGTGTGGCTGATATAGATATGAGTCAGAGTGGCTATGATATTGCCAATGAGTTTGTGTATTTCAAAGCCGGGGCTTATAACCAGAACAATACCAGTGACGGCGGCCTTGCAGCCGATTTTGCACAGGTGACTTTTTATCGCCTCGAGGCTAGCCACAATTAACTTAAAATGTCTGGGAAGGCTTGTCTGACGCAAGGCTGAGCAGGATAAATATCTGGTCATACCAATTTTTCTATGCTGTAATGCCGCCCATTGGCGTCGGCAAACCGACGTTTCACTTTTATGGAAATGGCTACGTGAAGGTTTTTTATGAATGCTCAAGTGAAGTCCTCAACGGGTAACAGGCTCTATCGCCAGGTTGTAGAGAAAATTTTGGCGCTCACTAATTCTGGAGAATTTCCAGTTGGAAGTCGTTTGCCTTCAGAGCGTGAATTGGCGGATCGTTTTGCAGTCAGCAGACCCACTATTCGTGAAGGTGTTATTGCGCTGGAAGCTCAGGGCGTGGTGACGGTCAAGACTGGCTCGGGGGTCTATGTGCGGGAACGCCAGGCTGAGCTACTTAACCTGGGGCAGGCAGTAAGCCCGTTTGAGCTTATTGAGGCCAGAGTTTATTTGGAAGGCGAAGTGGCCGCGATCGCAGCCTCTTTAATTACTGATGAACAGCTGGGTTTGTTGAAAAGCCTGTTAAAGGAAATGGCTGAAGAAAATATTCTGGATGATATCGCTTCCGCTGGCGCTGATAGAAAATTCCATTCGGTGATATGCGAAGCCTCTAACAATCAGATTCTGGGGCTGTTTATCGGTCAGCTTTGGGAAGCTCAGGAAAAGCTCGAAAACATTCGCCATGCGCACTCTGCCGTGTGTATGAAAGACACTGAGCAGCGAATGGCGGAGCATGAGGCCATCTACGATGCGCTTAAGAGTCGCGACGCCAATGCTGCCCGAGCTGCAATGCGCAGCCACTTTGCAAGGATGCTAACTGCATTGCATCAAACCACTGAGGAAGCTGCGGTCAATGAGGCCAAGCTTAATGCCTCAAAGATTCGCGAGCGCTTCTCATTTAAAAGAATGGTTGATTAGCCTGCCGGTTCTCTTTACACGTTCTGCTGTAACCCGTTTTTTCCCTTCTTGAGCGGTCATACCAGTGTGGCCGGGTGACTTCCTGTTTGGGTCTATTTTTAATAAAAATGACTGCCTAATCTTAATTTATTAGATAAACAGTCGACTATTAATATTTGTTTTCGAATTATATTTCTGGCGGGTTTTGTAAAATATAACGATTAAAATCAATTAGTTAGGGGGCTTATTGTGAGTTGATAGGGGTAATTCCACGCATGGTCTTAATTTTGGTAAGACCAGTTTTGTTGACAGGTAAATTATATTTGGTTAGATTACTTGAGTTATTCATCAAAACTAAGGGAATGTAATATGCAATCTAAAAACAATAATTTGCGGAGCCACTCTTTGCTGGCGACCAAGTTTCGGTTAACAGTAGCTGCAGCGTTGGTAAGTTCTTTCACCGCGAGCTTGAATGCACAGGAGGCTGAGATTGAAGAAGTTGTTGTTAGCGGCATCCGCGCATCTCTCGCCAGTGCATTAGAAGAGAAGCGAGCTTCAAGCAACTTAATCGAAGTCATTCAATCGGACGATATCGGTAAGTTACCAGATCAAAACCTGGCGGAAGTACTTGAAAATATCACTGGTGTTCAGATTACCCGGACAGCTGGTGTCGGAACTGGTGTACAGATTCGTGGTACTGGCGCCAACCGCACAGAAATTAACGGCGTTTCTACTTCCGGTTCTGGTTCTGGCCGCAGCGGCATCAACTTTGAAGATGTCTCGGCGGGCATTATTGCCGCAGTAGAAGTGACCAAAGCGTCAGAGGCCAAAACTATCGAAGGTTCAGTCGGTGGTACGATCAACCTGCGCACTATTCGTCCTCTGGACCTAGAAGAGCAGATTGCCACTGTACGTGTCCAAATGGAAGAAAGCAGCCTCTCTACCGATGGCGCTACACCTCGTGTGTCTGGTACTTTTGGCACCAACTGGACGACTGATGCCGGTGAGTTCGGTTTTGTAGGCAGCTTTTCACGTGCCGAGCAAGATGTGACTGCATATCGTCCACGAACTGACCGCGATAACTTTGTCGGCTCAGATAGTGGTGCGGACAGCGCGCAAGCCTTTGATTTCTTGCCGATCCAATTCTTCGTCCAGGATTACGATAACTTCGAATACGAGACTGACAACTTTGCCGGTACTTTCGAGTGGGCACCCAATGAAGACATGAAATTGTTTGTTGACATGGTGCTCAACGACCAAGATCGCCGTCAAGAGAGCTCGCGTATTCAAGCGTCTGGTATTTCAGGGCTAAGAAATTCTTATGTACCGTCCGAATTTGAAACGGTTAATTTTGGTTCTGTAGACAGCTCTAGCGGCATGCAAGACTTGGGTTCTATCCAGGCGGCAGTGCGCGGCGTGATTCCTTTGGATTCAGACGGCAGTGACGGCAACTTACGTTTCTCAGGCGATACTAATTCCCGTGTTACTAAGAGTGAAATCTTCAGTGCTGGCTTTGACTGGCAGGTAAACGATCGTTTGTCTGCGCGTGTGGAATTATCAACATCGAACTCAGATACTTCAACGCCTTACTTCAACACCACGCTCAACTTCATTAACCCCAATTCACCGCTCGATGCTGCGCAACTACTGGCAAACCACGCTGCTAACGAATTATCTGGTAGTGAAAGCTTGTACGATTCTAACGAAAACGGTACGCCGTTCGTATATGATCTTACTGGCGGCTCGTTGACCTGGGGTGTGGCTCTTGGTGAGGCGAATGCTCCGACTACTGAACAGCTGCTTGACCCAGCCAACTTGGTGTTGCGCGATGTTCAGCAATCCCAAAGCCTTGCTGAAAACAGCGAAGAAGCCTTCCGTGCCGACTTTAGCTATATGATCGACTGGAAAGCAATCAACTCGGTTGACTTCGGCTACCGCTATAGCGAGACCACTAGTATGCGCGACCGGATAACCTCTAGTGTTGGTTTGCGAGAGTTTGCCGACAGCCCCACTGGCGACCTGTTTGCCGAGGTGCTGGTGGCTGGGCCTAGTAACTTTAATGCTGCCGATGGCCGAGATCTCTATGTTCGCGACTTCCTCACTATCGATCCAGAGGCTGTTGCTTCTGATCCTGAGGGTGTTCTGGCTGTCTTGAACGCAGCGATTGTTGCTAACAATGCCATCACGGGCTCTACTCGCGGGCCAATCAGTGCGCCTACTTCAAGCACGTCTTCATTCTTTGATATTAAGGAAGAGACTAATGCGCTGTATGCCCAGGCGAACTTTGAGTCCGGTATTTTCCGCGGTAACTTTGGTCTGCGCTATCTGGAAACCGATGTTACTTCTGATGCCTTCTCGGAGCTAAATGGCGTAAGTTCACCTACTTCGTCTGCCTCGAACTACAGCTTTGTGCTACCGCGTCTTAATCTGGTTGCCGATGTCCGCGAAGACGTTTTGGTGCGCGCTAGTTGGGGTAAGGACATCCGTCGTCCTAACTTTGACAATCTGTCATCAGCCTACCAGTTCAGTACTAGCCCTAACCCAACAGTTAATCTGGGTAACCCAGGGCTTGAGCCAGAAGAGGTAGAATCTTTCGATATCTCTATGGAATGGTACTTTGCCGAGTCTAGTGTAGTCAGCATTGGTTACTTCAATAAGAAGCGTACCGGGTTGTTTGTTACCACGAGCGAGTCCCCTTATGAAGCGCCAGATACAGGTTATCGCGACACTACTGCCCCATGTGAGGGTGGTGGTATCTTTAACCCAATCGCTGATATTAACGTTTTTGGTCCTACTACTGGCGTAGGTGTTTGTGTACCTACATCGCAGACCATTAATGGTTCAGGCGAAACCACTCAGAAAGGTATTGAGCTAGCGGTGCAGTACGACCTTTCTAGCTTCGAAGAGCAGCTGGGATGGGCATCAGGCTTCGGTTTCGTGGCTAACTATACTAACCAGGAGTTTAGTGGTGGTGATAGTTATTGGGGCGATACTAGCCGTGCAGCAACTGTGTTCGCCGCCAATGGTGCTACTAACGTTGATATGCGTGCCAGCTTGATTGATCTGTCTGAGAACGCTTATAACTTCACTGTGTACTACGAGAAGTATGATATCTCGGCTCGCGCTCGCTACACCTGGCGCGAAGCTTACCGTTCAGACGACTTCGGCAGTACTTCTAGCTACCCTTGGGGCTTTCCAGTGGTGCAAGAAGATCGAGGCCAGCTTAACGCCAGCATCAACTACGATGTCAATGACAAGCTAACTGTAGGTCTGGAAGCGGTGAACATTACCGAGGAAGAAGTAGAGCAATCCTGTGTTAATGGTGGCGCGCTACTGTGTTACCAGGGTCTCACTGACCGTCGTATCACCGTGGGTGCTACTTACCGCTTCTAAGAGGGTAACTGTTGTAAGGACTTATAAACGTAGAATTTTGCGCCAAATAAGCTCCCCTAAAAGCCCCAGTAAATGCTGGGGCTTTTTTTTAAAGAATAAGTTGTAAGCGGCAATTTTGTATAGATATAGAAATTTTGGCTTTGACAGCTGGCGCCTCGGCGCCGATCTGGCTCAATCTTAGTTTTAAGGAAAAGTTATGCGTGAATCATGGCGATGGTTTGGTCCAAAGGATCCAGTCACCATTGATGATATTAGGCAGACTGGCGCTACTGATGTGGTTAGTGCCTTGCACAGTATTCCTACTGGTGAGGTGTGGCCAATTGACGCAATAAAAGAGCATCAAGAGCTTATACAGGCTACTGAGCCCGGCGCGGCGAGTCTTCTATGGACGGTAGTGGAGAGCATCCCGGTTCATGAAGATATCAAGTTGGGCCGGCCCGGTCATCAGGTCTATGTGGATAACTGGATCGCATCGATGGAAAATCTGGCTGAATGCGGCATAAAAACAATCTGCTACAACTTTATGCCTGTGATTGATTGGACGCGCACAGATCTTAAATTCAAACTTCCAAGCGGCGCTTATTCACTGCGCTTTGACCAACAAAAATTTGCCGCCTTCGATCTGTTTATTTTGCAGCGTGCCAACGCACTTCATGACTACAGCGAAGAGGAGATCCTTGGGGCCAGACAGGCCTATGAGTTGATGCCCAAGACTGAGCGGCAACAGCTAACCAAGAATATTATCGCTGGGCTGCCGGGCAAGATGACCAATGCCTATACGATCGAAGATTTTCGCACCATGCTGGCCAGCTACAGTGAGACAACGGCCGAGGTTCTACGAAGTCGTTTAATCTCATTTTTGTCAAAGGTTCTACCTAGAGCTGAAGCTTTGGATAGCAAGTTGGCGATCCATCCCGATGATCCGCCCCGAGATATGCTTGGGTTGCCGAGGATTATCTGCACAGCAAGTGACCTTGAACTTCTATTTAAGGCTCTGCCGAGCCCATCCAATGGTATGACCCTCTGCGTGGGGACCTATGGCAGTCGTCCGGATAATGATCTTCCGGAGCTGGCGCGATCGTTTGGATCACGCATCCACTTCTCACATTTACGCGGTGTCTGCCTCGACCCCGAAGAGCAACGCTCATTTTACGAAGCCAGTCATCTGGACAGTGATATCGATATGGTCGAGGTGATTAGAGAGCTGCTCAACGAAGAGCAGAGACGCAGGCAGTCTGGAGCAGATGATACTGAGATTTTTATCCGTCCGGATCACGGGCATCAGATGATGGATGATATCGATAAAACAGTGAACCCGGGTTATTCCGCGATAGGGCGGCTGAAAGGTTTGGCGGAAGTGCGCGGGGTCATTCGCGCGCTCTCTGCACAAAATATGGAGAGATTGTAATGACCAATACAGCTGATGGGCATACTCAGGTGCCGAAATCTCTGGGCCAGAAGTTTCTCGCCGGGCTGGCGTTGTTTCTTCCTGGTATTTTCTTGCTGGGTTTTAATATAGGCACCGGCAGTGTGACCGCCATGGCGGTGGCCGGTGCGGATCACGGCATGTCTCTGCTGTGGACTATCATCATATCCTGTCTCTGTACCTTCTTTATGATCAATCTCTACGGTCGCTATACGCTGATTACCGGAGAGACTGCTCTGCAAGCATTTCGCAAGCATATACATCCGGGGGTAGGTCTTTTCTTTATCGTTGCGCTGACGGCTGGTGTCTGCGGCAGTGTGATGGGTGTGATGGGGATTGTTGCGGAAATCTGTTTCGAGTGGTCGAAGTCCATGGTCGACGGCGGCGTAGCGCCAATCTATTTTGCTCTGCTGTTTGTTACGTTGGTCTATTACATCTTCTGGAACGGTAACACAGAGTTTTTCGAGCGCAGCCTGGCGGTGATTGTTGCGGTGATGGCGGCCTGCTTTGTGGTTAATTTCTTTATTATGATGCCGCCCCCAACTGAAATATTGCGCGGCTTGATTCCAAGCATTCCCCAGGTTGCCGAGGGCTCCGACAAAGGTGCCTTGCTGGTGATTGCATCCATGGTCGGCACCACGGTTTTTTCTGGTCTGTTTATTATTCGTACCACATTGGTCAAGGAGGCGGGCTGGACTTTGGCTGATTACAAAAAACAGCGCAATGATGCGATTGTTTCCGTGTCGCTGATGTTTGTAATCAGTGCATCCATTATGGCAGCCGCCGCTGGCACGCTTTATATAGACGGCGTGGGGCTTTTAAAGGCGTCGCAAATGATTACTTTGCTGGAGCCTCTCGCCGGGCCTATGGCTACCTCTATATTCGCGATTGGCCTGGTGGCTGCCGGTGTGTCTTCCCAGTTTCCCAATGTACTGATGCTGCCCTGGCTTATCTGTGATTTCACCAATACCGAGCGAGATATGACGTTGCCAAAATATCGATTACTGGTGCTGGGGATTTCTCTGTTGGGGCTGGTCGTGCCAATTTTTGAAGCCAGGCCCGTGTTGGTGATGATTGTTTCCCAGGCGTTTAATGCGGTTATTTTGCCCGTAACTGTCGCCTGTATCTTTTATCTCAGCAATCGAAAAGATTTGATGAAAGAGCATAAAAATACTGTAGCTGCCAACGGCATCCTCGGGACAATTTTTGTTTTTGCGCTATTCACATCTGCTTTGGCCATTAAAGGTGTATGGCAGATGCTGTAAGCACCGTGCAAGGCGAATTTGTTGATGGAGATATGACTTGAAAATTGAACATCTAGAAGTGTATGTATGCAGCCCGGGCAGAAATTTTGTCACGGTTAAGGTTGTTACTGACACTGGTATCTGCGGGCTGGGTGACGCCACTTTGAACGGGCGAGAAATGGCTGTGGTTGCCTACTTGGAAGAACATGTTGCGCCTTGTCTGATTGGCCGCAATGCTCATGATATAGAGGATATTTGGCAGTATCTCTACAAAGGTGTGTATTGGCGCCGAGGTGCCGTGACCATGGCGGCGGTCGCCGCAATCGATATGGCGCTGTGGGATATCAAGGGCAAAGCTGCGGATATGCCCCTGTATCAGTTGCTTGGAGGCAAGAGTCGGACAGCGGTGAAACTCTATGCCCATGCTAATGGTACTGATATAGGGGATACTTTGAACAAAGCCGAAAGCTTAGTCGCTGAGGGCTTTAAGGCAGTGCGCCTGCAATGCGCCATTCCGGGTCTGGACGTTACCTATGGTGTGTTGGGTGATAAGAAAGATTATTACGAGCTGCAGGGTAATCGGCCTTTGCCGCCGGAAGAAGTCTGGTCCACCGTAAAATATTTTAATTTAGTTGAAGACTTGTTTCGTGAAGCTAGGCTGCGCTTGGGTAGTGATGTTCATCTGATACATGATGTTCACAGCCGCTTGACTCCAATAGAGTCCGCTAGGCTAGGCAAAATACTCGAGCCCTACAATTTACTATTTCTGGAGGATGCCAGCATGGCAGAAAACCAGGATAACTATCGCTTGGTCCGTCAGCACACCACAACGCCTCTGGCCATTGGCGAAACATACAACAGCATCTGGGATTGCAAAGAGCTGATTCAAAATCAGTATATAGACTACATTAGAACCGCGGCTACCCATGCGGGCGGCATTACCGCCATGCGGCGCATTGCCGATTTCGCCACTATTTATAATGTCCAGACTGCGCCCCATGGTGCGCCAGATCTCTCCCCCGTCTGCTTTGCCGCCCATATGCATTTGAATATTTGGACGCCTAATTTTGGTATTCAGGAATTTGTTGGTCTGGGCAATGCTCAGAGTCAGGAGATTTTCACCCATGGGTTCGAAGTGAAGGATGGTATGGCTTATGTGAGCGATGCCCCGGGTCTGGGTATCGACTTTAATGAAGAGGCTGCCAAGGCCTATCCCTACAAGCGATCTTACCTTCCGGTAAGTCGACTGGAGGATGGAACCCTGTGGAATTGGTGACGGTTAAATCCCGCAGTTCGTTTTATAGGTTGCTTTAAAAATAGGAAAAAAACCGATGCAAAAAAAATTGAAAGTGTTGGTCCATGGGACTGGCTTTGCAGGGCAGGGCCACGCCACAGCTTTTAGATATGCAGGTGCCGAAATCGTGGGCATGGTGGGCAGAACAGAATCCGTGGTGAAGGACGTGGCTAAACAGATGACTATTCCTTATGCAGGCACGGATTGGCAGCAAGCATTAAATGATTGTCAACCGGATATAGTATCAATCGCTACACCTGGTGGTGCCCATGCCGAGCCGATAAAGCAGGCTATCGCTCAGGGCTGTCATGTGTTTTGTGATAAGCCGCTGACCGAGAGCGGGGAGACATCCGCTGAGCTGTATGAGTTAGCGGTGAAAAAGGGCGTTAAAACCGCTTTTGCCTCCAGCTTTAGATATATGCCCCATGTCAGGCATGCCAAACAGCTTGTTGCACAGGGTGTGATTGGTGAACCGCTGGAAGTTGAATGTATCTCGCACTTTAATCTTGAGCGGGATATCCCCTTTGGTTGGTCTCATCGAAAAGAAGATGGTGGCGGCCGGCTGAATAATAATTTCACCCATAAGTTGTCCATTGTCACCTCAGTAGTGGGTGAGGAAATACTCTCGATTATGGGTGAGGTGCGGGATGATCTGGGTAAAGCCCCCATTGTCGAAGGCGTGCATAACTTTAAGACTCGACGGGAGCATATTCCCGATGATCTCAATTCTCCGTCCCTAAAATGGGGTGAGTCCAATGTCGAGTGGACTTATACCGTGCTGGCCCAGTTGCAAAGTGAGTACGCCAGTAAGCCGGTTTCTGTCTTGTTCAAACATGGGGGGTTAAATCCTCGCTTTAACGAAGACCATATTGTTTTTTATGGCAGCCAGGGCGCTATTTATATTGGCGGTCACTACGGTAGCGGGCCGCTATCTGTATATGGTCATGATAAGCAGTGGCGACAGCTGGAGCTGCCAGATGAGATTGCCGCCAGCACACCGGATGTGGAAGGTGACACGGAAAGAAATTGGTGCTACCTGATTGGAGAATTGATCAAGGATGTTAATGGTGAATCTGTGCCCCCTTACCAGACATTTAAGGAAGGTAGCCAGTATCAGCGCCTAATCGATATCGTTCGTCAAAATGATCACTGGGTAGATGTGACTCAGTCCTAATAAGAATAAGACCGATATAAAAACTCTTCGGGGGAAGGCATGATTTACGATTACCTAGTGATTGCGGGCTATTTTTTACTGGTGGTAAGCATTGCGTTTGTTTTTAAACGCATGGCCAGTCGGTCGACCAGCGATTATTTTCGTGGCGGTGGCCGCATGCTTTGGTGGATGGTGGGGTCTAGCGCGTTTATGGCCCAGTTCTCGGCCTGGACCTTTACTGGTGCTGCGGGCAAAGCATTCACTGATGGATTTGCCGTTAGTCTGGTATTTTTTGCCAATACATTTGCCTACTTTTGTGGCTGGGCTTACTTCGCTCATCGCTTTCGCCAGATGCGAGTTGATACCCCGACCGAGGCCATTCGGCGTCGATTTGGTGACCAGAATGAGCTGTTTTTCTCCTGGGCATTAATTGTCTTCAGTTTGATTAATGCCGGGGTATGGCTCAACGCCCTAGGCGTGTTTGCCAGTGCAGTTTTTGAGGCTGACATAGGCTTAACAATTATTGTTACCGGGCTGGTTGTGCTCCTTGTATCGGGGCTCTCTGGGGCCTGGGGTGTGGTGGCGTCCGATTTTGTGCAGACCTTGGTGGTGGCAGTGGTCTCTGTTGCCTGTGCTGTGGTGGCCCTGGTAAAAGTAGGGGGACCGGTAGAGCTGGTGCAAAACTTCCCGTCAGGATTCGTGATGGGGCCGGATATGAATTATGGGCTGCTGTTGGTTGGCACCTTTGTCTTCTTTCTGGCCAAGCAACTAATTACCATCATGAACCTGCATGATTCGTTTCGGTTTTTAAACTCGAAGGATTCAATCAATGCACGCAAAGCGGCGTTATTGGCCATGGCCCTAATGGGGGTCGGTAGTATTATCTGGTTTATTCCCCCCTGGGCTTCGGCCATTTTGTATCCCGATGCAGCCTTGGCTTACCTGGAGCTAGGTAATAAAGCTGGGGATGCCATTTACCTTGTGTTCACGCGCAATGCTATGCCAGTGGGGACGGTTGGCCTGTTACTCGCCGGGCTGTTTGCCGCCTCTATGTCATCCATGGACTCCGCTTTGACCAAGAATGCAGGCATCTTTGTGCGCAGCCTATATCAACCTTTTCTAGCCAAGCGAGGTAGGCAGGCAAGTGATAAGCAGCTCTTGCGGCTAAGTATGTTTTTGATTTTTGTCAGTGGCATTGGGGTTATTGTGATGGCCCTATTCTTTAAGTCGCTCAAAGAGCTCAGCCTGTTTGATCTGATGATGTCTGTCTCGTCTATGGTGCAGGTACCGCTGTTAATGCCACTAATGCTGGGGCTGTTGATTAAGAAAACCCCTCAGTGGGCGCCCTGGGCCACGGTGGTTCTAGGTTTGTTTATATCTTTTTTCATTAAGGAAGTGGTGCCACCACAGTTAGTTGCTAACTGGATTGGAATGGAAGAGCTGACCCGTCGAGAAGCCGGGGATATGAATCTAATCGTTACTCTGGCCTCACATGTATTTATTACTGGCGGTTTCTTCTGTCTGACGTCGTTGTTCTACAGAGAGGAGCGGGATGGCTACCAGACGGAGCGAGAAAGCTTCTTTGTAGATTTGGAAACACTGGTAATTGCAGATAGCAGGCAAGACAACTACGACCAACAGCAGCGGGATAAGCTTGGCTCTATGGTGAGCATTATGGGCACTGGCGTGTTACTTATGACCGCCATTCCAAACCCCCTATGGGGCAGGCTGGTATTCCTGTGTTGCGCTCTAGCCATATTGACCATTGGTTGGTTATTAAAGAGAAGTGCAAGGCCTGAACCCGCGGCCTAGCTGGTGCTTCTTAAATTCAATTGAACAAGATAGGAGAAAAGCCATGTGGCGCAAACAATTAAAAGCCTCACTATTAAGCTTGGTTATGCTCGGTGCTTCATCGACTTTAGCTGGTCCGGGGGTAGAGCTTACGGAGGCGGTCGATGAGTCTGCTGGTGGCGGGGCGGCCTATAAAATCCGTACGTCCGCGGCGACTTACTATTTAGATAAAGCCGGCGGTGGTCTGTCGAGTTTGCTGGACAGTGAGGGGGTGGACTGGCTTGGCTTTCATAGTGCGCCAGGCTCGGGCTGGAAAGGCGAATACCGTGGCTTCCCAAATGCAGTTCATCGCCAAGATGGTAATTACTTTCACGCGATGAATGCAGGTACAGATCCCTCTTCGTCGGTGGTGGATATTGTGACTGATCAGCATCTACGTATCAGTTTTACCTCGGGCAATGGGCAGTGGCAGGCTCGATGGGACTTTTATCCCGATCGATGTGACTTCACTATGACTAAGGTTAGCCCTGGCTACAAATATTGGGTGCAGTATGAAGGAGTGCCAGGAGGAGAGATGGACGCCTCTGACTTCTGGTATTCCTCGGCTGACGATCAGAAGCGCCTGATTGAACAGCCTTTTATTGGTGATTTACCCGCGCCGGAGTGGATGGCCTTTGGTGATAAAGGCTCGCCTCGAATGCTGTACATACTCCATCATGAGGATGATGACTTTCCGGATGATTTTGTCAGCAGACCCTATATGACAGTGCTGGGGTTTGGGCGTAGAAACAAAGACAAACATCTGGACAGCGAGCAACGATTTTCTATCGGCTTTGTGGAGTCGACAGATTATTCTTCGATAGACCAGGCTGTGAAACGGATTCTTGATTAACCCAAGAATGGTGAGTTAGCAAAAATAGGGGCCTTTGAATAGGAATAGGGGTTGCATTTTTGGTAAGTCCAAATATTTATTATTGGTAATACATTAATATTTGACAGATTTACTATTATTGGTTACTTTAGCTTCGGTTCTCAGCACAAAAAAGCAATTTTTTTTGCCGCAAGAGCTGTCTGGTTTTACGTCAGAATGTAGTCCAGATAGCAGCGAATAATCTGCCCAATGTTGAGAATTGTACAGATAACGTTTTTCAATAATTTGACAGATGCTCAAGAGTAATAGTAGGGCAGTCAGGCAAAGGCGTAATCAGACAATTTCTTCCCTCCCCCTTGCCAGCCTCCTTGCGGAGGCTGGCAGAAATTGTCTGTTTATCATGCTGAAAAGCGGCTTTATTGGATTCAAGAGAACGCTGATAACGGGAATTTACTATGAGTCGTATTCAAACCAGTAGTAGTCGAGTTTTTAGATGTGTGGGGCTAGCTGCTCTGCTGCTTATCAGTCTTAACGGGATAGTTTCGGCTGCAGCTTCAGCCTCAAGCAGCACCGTACTTGTGCGGTCACAGCCGGAATACAATGCTGCGGCTAAAGACCTTCATCCCGGTGACAGTATTATCCTGGCAAATGGTGTCTGGAACGACTTTGAGATTCTTTTTCAGGGCGTGGGTACAGCTGATAATCCTATTACTTTGACAGCGGAAACCAAGGGTGGCGTGATTATATCGGGTCAGTCGAACCTGCGTATTGCTGGAGAATACCTGGTGGTGTCTGGGCTGGTGTTCAAAAACGGCTACACACCTACGGATTCAGTTATATCATTCCGTAAGAGCAAAACTGAGCTGGCCAATCATTCCCGGGTGACTGCAGTCGTCATTGATAATTTCAGCAACCCAGAACGCTTTGAAACTGATTATTGGATTTCCATGTATGGCAAGCATAATCGGTTTGACCACAATCACCTTGAAGGCAAGCGTAATAAAGGTGTGACCATGGCGGTTCGACTGAACGCTGAGGCCAGCCAAGAAAATTATCACCGCATCGACCATAACTATTTTGGTTCTCGGCCAGTTCTGGGCTCAAATGGTGGTGAGACTTTACGTATTGGCACCAGTCATTATTCCCTGTCTAATTCCTATACTGTGGTGGAAAATAATTATTTTGATCGCTGTGACGGAGAGGTGGAAATTATTTCCGTCAAATCCGGTAGCAACCATATCAGCGGCAATCTGTTTTATGAGTCCCGCGGCACCCTTACGCTGCGTCACGGCAACGATAACCTAGTTGAGAACAATATCTTTCTCGGTAATGGGGTTGAGCACACGGGTGGAATTCGTGTGATTAATAAACGCCAGACCATTCGTAATAACTACCTTGAAGGTCTGACAGGTTACCGTTTTGGCGGTGGCCTGGTGGTGATGAATGGGGTGCCCAATTCGTCGATCAATCGCTATCACCAGGTTGATGGGGCGGTGATTGAAAATAACTCTCTGATTAATGTTGAGCATATTCAGTTTGCCGCCGGTAGCGACGCAGAGCGCTCTGCGGTGCCGGTTAACAGTGCGTTCATTAACAATCTAGTTTTCAACGAGAAGGGCCGTGACGCGTTCACACTTTATGATGATGTCAGCGGTATTCGCTTTGAGAATAATCTGTTGAACAAGGTTGCCAATCCACAACTTACTCAAGGTTTCGCCAATCAAGAGGTTGCGCTGGAACGGGCGACCAATGGTCTGCTGTATCCGCAGGACGCTAAGCTGGCAGATATCGGTGCTAAGCGGAGTCTTGTGGTGCTGGATAAAGAGATTACCGGGGTGCCTTGGTATCCCAAGTCTGATAAATCTATTCGCTTTGATACTGGCCGAACCATTAATGTGCAACCGACCCCAGGCGCACTTTATGCGGCTGTCAAACAGGCGCAGGCCGGCGATATTATTCGTCTTGCCGCTGGCGATTATCTGGTGGGCAGAGTATTGGGTATCGATAAGCCTCTGACCCTTGCCGCTGATAACAATGTGGAAATCCAGTTCGAACGTACCACGCTGTTTGAAATAGCGGATGGCGGCAGCTTGAAGCTGAGCGGCCTGGCCATATCGGGCAAGAGTTCGCCAGACAATGTTGGCAATTCGGTGATTCGCACTAGTCGTTATTCGATGCTGATCAATTATCAGATCGAGGTAGAGAATTCGCAGTTTACCGACCTTGATGTAAATCGCTCTTTTAATTTCCTGAATGTCTCTAAAAGTACAATGGCAGATAGCATCAGCATTATTGATTCCCAATTTAGCAACGTCAGTGGTGCCATTCTCCAGCTGGATAAAGAAGCGGATGACTATGGCATTTTTAATGCGGACTATGTTCGCATCAGCGATTCAAGCTTTACTAATGTGCAGGGCGCTCTAGCTAACCTCTATCGTGGTGGAACTGATGAAAGTACGTTCGGACCGCACTTTTTGCTTAAAGATTCTGAGCTGACCAATGTGGGCGCAGGCAGTAAGAATAAGTCCAAGGCGTCGATCTACTTGCACGGCGTGCAGGTGACTCAAATTACAAATAATAGCTTGTCAGACAGCCCAGCTATTAAGGTCGAGCACACGGTGGGCGAGCCAGTGACTCGCATCGTTAGTAATAGGCTTGAGGCTATGCCGCTACCAACGGTCAAAGAGCTCCACAGTCACAAAGAAAACACCGCTTTGATTCAAGGTAACAGGGTTAATTAAAGTCGGATATCAAACCAGGCCTGCAATCATCGGCCGTTAAAGATTTGGAGAGTCAGAATATGCAAACAGCACCTTTTTTGTTTGGAGAACAAATTTCAGTCGAACCTGTGGCTCCCGGAGTTACGCGGAAAATTATGGGTTTTAATAACCAAATAATGATGGTCAAAGTGTATTTTGAAGAGGGCAGTGAGGGTTATGTTCACAGCCACTTTCACTCTCAGGTTGCCTATGTGGAGCGCGGTGAATTTGACGTTACTGTCGGTGATGAAACGCGCACTCTGGTTGCCGGCGACTGCTTTTTTATGGAGCCGAACATTAGCCATGGCGCTATATGTAAGAAGCAAGGGGTGCTGATCGATGTATTCAGTCCAATGAGAGAGGATTTTCTAGGGGATAACAAATGAAAATAGCAAACCTTCGCTGGTGGGTCATTGCCTTGATCGCGCTGGCCACAGTAATTAATTACATCGATCGTCAATCCTTAGTGGTACTGTGGCCAAGCATTGCAGCAGACCTGTATCCAGATAAAACTGCTGATGAGCATAAAGAGGTTTATGCGTTTATCTCCGTGGTATTTATTTTTTCTTACGCCTTTGGCCAAGCATTATTCGGTAAAATATTTGACTGGATTGGCACCCGTCTTGGTTTTGCGCTTTCTATCAGCCTCTGGTCTATTGCCACCGTTCTGCATGCGTTTTCGAAAGGCATTGTTACTTTTAGTATCTTCAGGAGTATTTTGGGTATCGCCGAGGCGGGCAACTGGCCTGGCGCAACCAAGGGTAATGCTGAATGGTTTCCAACCAAAGAGCGTGCCCTGGCGCAGGGTATTTTTAATTCAGGCGCAGCGATCGGTGGTTTAATCGCTATTCCTCTGATTGGTACTCTGGCGGTGTACTTTAGCTGGCAAATTATTTTTGTACTTATTGGTGCCATCGGCCTGCTGTGGCTTATTCCTTGGATGATCCTAGTTAAAGCGCCACCTAAAGACCACCCCTGGATTACTGATGAAGAGCGTGAATATATTCTTAGCGGTCAGCAAAATCAGCAGGCTAGTGGAGACGCTGAAGGCGACGGCTATAACCCGTCTACGAGTGAGCTTCTTTCCCACAAGCAAAGCTGGGGCGTGATTGTTGCGTCGGCCTGTATTGACCCAATCTGGTGGCTGTTTATTTTCTGGATTCCCATTTACCTGTTTGAGGTCTATGGCATGGATGTTAAGCAAATTGCACTCTATGGCTGGGTGCCCTACATGGGAGCTATGGTAGGAGCCTTCTTTGGTGGCCTCCTGGCGCAAAATAGATTCAAGGCAGGTTGGAGCACCGACAGTACCCGAAAGTTAGTTATCACTCTGGGTTGTCTGGTTATGTTGCCTGCACTTCTGGCTATGTCGAACCCAGGCACTCCAGTGATCGCTGTGTTGCTGATGGCCGTTATTCTGTTCGGTTTCCAGACAGCTATCGGTAATGTACAGACACTGCCTAGCGATTTTTTTGGTGGCAAAACGGTGGGAACACTGGCTGGTTTTTCTGGCATGGCGGCGAAACTTGGCGCTGTTGGTCTGACATCTCTGGTGCCCATTTTGACTGCGGGCGGAAATTACACGCCGGCATTTATGATTGGTGCGGGACTGGCCATAACAGCCCTGGCCAGCATCTGGATTCTGTGCCCGAAGATTGAACCGCTTAGCCCTAAGAGCTAACTGGAATTTGTGGCAATTTTTTAATTAAACGAACTTAAACATAACAATATTTTTGGAGTAATTCATGGCAAACCCTGTCATCGGTTTTATAGGACTCGGCCTCATGGGCGGAAACATGGTCGAAAACCTGCAAAAGAAGAATTTTGAACCCATCGTAATGGACCTCAGTAAAGAGGCTGTTGCCGCTGTTGTTGCGCGCGGTGGTTCCGAGGCGGCCTCGGCTGCTGAGTTGGCCGCTCAATGCGATATTATTATGCTCTGCCTGACCACCTCGAGTGTTGTAGAAAAGGTAATGTATGCCGACGACGGCATTCTGTCGGGCATTAAAGAAGGCGCTGTGGTGATTGATTTCGGCACTTCCATTCCTGCCTCTACTCGCAAGATCGGTGCTGATTTGGCTAAAAAAGGCGCTGGGATGGTTGACGCCGCACTTGGTCGTACTCCAGCTCACGCCAGTGACGGATTGCTTAATATTATGGCCGCCGGTGATCAGGAGACCTTTGACAAAGTCAAACAGGTCCTCGATATGCAGGGCGAAAATGTATTCTACATGGGTGCTCTTGGTGCTGGCCATACCACAAAGCTGATCAATAACTTTATGGGTATGACCACCGTTTGCGCGATGTCTCAGGCGTTTGCCGTGGCTGAGAGTGCCGGCATCGATGGGCAGTTGCTGTTTGAAATTATGTCGACCGGCCCTTCGACCTCTCCCTTCATGCAGTTCTGTAAGAACTACGCGGTTGATAATGTCAGCGATCTGGGCTTCTCTATTGCTAATGCCAATAAGGATTTGGGTTATTTTCTCGAAATGGTCGATGGGCTGGGTACCAGATCACAAATAGGCGAGGGTACCTCCGCCAACCTTCAGGCCGCATTTAATGCTGGCATGGGCAGCGGCAATGTTCCGGAAATTTTTGATTATTTTCGCAATCTCGAAAAGTAAATCGGGTGATGCGCGTAAACGGGCATCATTTATCAAGCTAATAAAAGAATAGAATAAATGACAATGAAGCATAAGAACAAAGTCGCGGTGGTTACCGGTGGCGTTAGGGATATCGGCCGAGCTGTGTCCCTTAAGCTAGCCGCAGAGGGCGCCAAGGTAGTCGTTAACTATCACGGTAGTCATGATTTGGCTCAGGAGACTCTAGCTGCGATAGAGGCCGCCGGTGGTCAGGCGATTCTTTACAAGGGCGATATGACGTCGCCCGCGGATGTTGAGGGCTTGATCGCCAAGACAACGGAAGCCTTCGGTAGCGGGATTGATATTTTAGTTAATGTTACTGGTGGTTTGGTTGCCCGCAAAACGATCGATGAAATGGATTTAGATTTTTTCAATCATGTCATCCAGCTAAATTTGAACTCTACCTTTCTGGTTACCAAGGCGGTTGTGCCGCATATGTCTGAAGGGGGCTCTATTATCTATTTTGCTTCTCAGGCAGGTCGGGATGGTGGTGGACCCGGTGCGAGTGCCTATGCGACATCTAAAGGTGCAGTCATGACATTTACCCGATCGATGGCTAAGGAACTGGGGCCCAGAGGTATCCGCGTTAATTCTCTTTGCTGCGGTATGATTAGTACAAGGTTCCACGATACATTTAGTAAACCCGAAGGGCGCATAGCCGTCGCCGGTAATACACCCCTGCGTCGCGAAGGTGCTCCTGATGAAGTTGCCGACACGGTTAGCTTCCTAGCCTCCGATGAAGCTGCCTTTGTTACTGGCATCAATATGGATGTTAATGGTGGTTTAGTGTTTTCCTGATACCCTCAGGGCAGACTTGTTTGTGGAATAGAGTATATGAGAAATAAGATTGCCGTCATCGGCGAGTGTATGCTGGAAGTGAGTAGCTTGACGGGTGATAGCAATCAGTCGTCACTCCCTGCCGGCCTGTCATTTGGCGGAGATACTCTGAATACAGCTATCTATCTTGCTCGTTTGGGCATAGACGTTGATTACGTTTCTGCTCTTGGCGACGACGAGATGAGCTCTTGGATGTTGAGCCAATGGCGGTCCGAAGGTGTTGGTTGTAATCTGGTTAGCAGAGTGGAGAATACAGTGCCCGGTCTCTACATGATTCAGATTGATGACCAAGGAGAGCGCTCGTTTCTCTACTGGCGTTCCAATTCCCCTGCGACCAGGATGTTTGATAATGCCAGTGAAGCAGAGGCCTTGTTTGATCATCTATCAGCCTATCAGCATATTTATTTGTCCGGTATTACGTTGGCTATCTATACAGAAGCTGCGCGCCATCGGCTGTTTGATTTTCTCAAAAACTATCGTATGCGAGGGGGAAATGTCATATTTGATGGCAACTATCGGCCCCGTCTTTGGTCTAGCCCAGAGGTCGCCCGAGACGCTTACGAAAAGATGTATCGCCTTGCAGATCTGGTGTTACCTACCGACGAAGACGAGGCCCTATTGTTTGGTGCCGAAGAACCGGAGCAGGTGGTTTCAAGATTGAAGTCCTTTGGCGCATCAGAAGTGATTCTTAAGATGGGTGCTAAAGGTTGCTTAATTGGCTCAGAGTCGGGGATGGAATTAGTGCCGGCTGAGGTTGTTAAGGTTGTAGATTCGACTGCCGCCGGTGACTCATTTAATGCTGGATTTATGGCATCAAAGTTCCAACAAAGTGATCTTAAAACCGCCTGTGGCAAAGCAAATCGCTTGGCATCGGTGGTTATTCAATACCGCGGTGCAATTATTCCCACGACAGCAATGCCTGTCGAGACCTACTAACAAGCTAAACATCTAAAGAGCCTGGAGTTTTAATGAAGTTAATCACAACAAGAGCCTTGCTGCTGACGTTACTCGCTATGATTATTCCGATTGAATTGCAGGCACAGGATCACCCGAAATTGATTCTCACCAAAGCCGGTGTTGAAACCATAAGAAAGAATCTTGGCCAGGCACCTCTGTTTGATACTTCTGTACAGCGAGCACAAGAGCAGGTTGATGCGGAAATTGTCCAGGGTATTGACACCCCAATCCCTAAAGACTATTCCGGTGGCTACACTCACGAGCGCCATAAGCTCAACTTTGTCGTGGCTCAGAAAGCAGGTGCGCTGTACCAGATTCTTGATGATGAAAAATATGCTGTGTATGTGCGCGATATGCTGTTTCAGTATGAAGCGATGTACAAAGACTTACCGGTGCACCCTAAACTTAGATCCTACGCCCGGGGTAAGTTGTTCTGGCAGTGCCTGAATGACAGTAACTGGTTGCTTTATATGGCTCAGGCCTATGATGCGATCTATGACTTCTTGTCGGAAGATGAGCGGCAGACGCTAAATCAGAATCTGTTTCGCCCCTTTGCCGATTTTATCTCTATCGGTAACCCTCAGTTCTATAACCGCATACATAACCACAGTACCTGGGGCAATGCGGCCGTGGGTATGATCGGCCTAGTTATGGATGATGAAGAGCTGATTCAAAGGGCTCTGTATGGCATTCAGGACGACGGGCTTGAAGTTGGCCTTAAAGACGATGATGGTGGCTTTATAAAGGTTGAAGGGCAGAAGGTGGGTTTTCTAGCTAACTTGGAAGAGCCGTTTTCACCAGATGGTTACTACACTGAAGGTCCCTATTATCAGCGCTATGCAATGTATCCCTTTCTGATTTTCGCTCTGGCTATGGACAATGTGAAGCCTGAATTAAAAGTCTTTGAGCACAAGAATGGCGTTTTGCTTAAGGCGGTCAATGCGCTGTTAAATTTATCTGATGCCGAAGGAAATTTCTTTCCGCTGAATGATGCGCAAAAGGGCATGTCTTACTTTTCGAGTAGTTTGGTGACAGCGGTTGATATTGCCTATTATTACGGTGACAAAAACCCCCAGCTGTTGAGCATTGCGGGTAAGCAGGGGGAGGTGTTACTGGATCAGGCTGGTCTGTCGGTGGCAATGGATATTCGCGACGCCAAGACCCAACCCTTTCTCAAGAACTCTATCAATCTTAGCGATGGTGCCGACGGAACTGAGGGTGGCGTGGGTGTGTTGCGCTATGGCGATGAAGATTTAGCCCTGGTTTTTAAGTATGCGGCCCAGGGTCTAAGTCATGGTCATTACGACAAGCTGTCCTTTTCGCTTTACGACAAGGGTGATGAAGTCGTTCAGGACTATGGTTTGGTGCGATTTGTTAATATCGGGCAGAAGGGCGGCGGCAATTATCTCAAGGAAAATAAGACCTGGGCTAAACAGACTATCGCCCACAATACGTTGGTGCAAAATCAGACTTCCCACTTCAATGGCACATATGAGATTGGCAGTCAGCATCATTCCCAGCTCAATTTCTTTGATGATTCCAGAGCCGATATCCAGATCGTCAGTGCCCGGGAAAGTAATGCCTACCCTGGGACCCAGATTAATCGCACTATGGCGATTATTAAGCCAGAGAAATTTGCCACACCTCTGGTACTCGACATTATGAAAGTCGAGTCCAAGAACAAAAATCAGTACGACTTACCCTTACATTTTATGGGGCAGGTAATGAAGACTAATTACGAGTATGCAACACCGGAAACACTCGTGCCCTTGGGTGATGCACACGGCTATCAGCATCTCTATCTTGAGGGCAAAGGCAAGCCAACAACCGCAATGACTCAGTTTAATTGGTTGGTTAAAGGCAAGTTCTACACCATGACAACGGTCACCGACACAGCGGATGAATTACTCTTTGCCCGACTGGGTGCCAATGACCCTGAGTTTAATCTACGCAGAGATGCGGCCTTGATTTTGCGCAGAAACGATGTGGATAACACCCTATTTGCTTCAGTGATAGAGCCCCACGGTAGTTATACTCCCATATCGGAACTGTCAGTGAATCCCAATAGCAATATCACTGGGTTTAAGGTGGTACATGACAGTGAGGATTACACCGCAGTTCGTGTTGAAGATAACAGCGGGCAGATGAGTTTACTTATTATTGCCAACAGCGATGTGTCGGCGAAGAAACGGCATCTGCTGAAGATAGACGGCAAGAAACTGCGTTGGCAAGGTCCCTATTATTTTGTCGCTTCTGAATCCTAGCCGAGGTCGATGAATAGCGCTGTTGATGTATTATGCTGAGGTAGTTGGTCCCGTGCCAAGTGATATTAATAACCCAGGATTAGGTCAATGCGCTTTCTTGAAAACAGAATTCCACCACCAATAGTTACACTGTTGTTCGCCATCGATATCTGGGTGATGTCCATTATTATCCCCGCAGCCGCTTTGTTAACCGGGCCCTACAGCCTGTTGGTGGCCTATGGGCTATTAGCGCTAGGCTTTGGTATGGCAGTAGCCGGGGTCATAGGCTTCCGAGTCGCCGCAACCACGGTGAACCCGCTAAAGCCTGAAACCGCCACCAGTCTGGTAACCTGTGGCGTGTTCCAGTATTCCCGTAATCCCATGTATGTTGGATTAACCTGTCTTTTACTAGCTTTAACGGTTTATCTGGCCGCAGGCTGGGGGCTTTTGGCGGTATCGCTGTTTATAGCCTATATCTATCGCTTCCAGATCGTGCCTGAAGAGCGTGCCATGCATAAGCTTTTTGGTGCTGAATATGAGGCCTATCAATCATCGGTGCGGCGCTGGCTTTAGGTGCTGAAATGCTCCAATATTCCTGTTTGGCTAATCGCTATAGCTACGTTATTCTTGCCAACGTACCCATAATAAAAACAATCTCATGGCCAACTCTGAAGCATTTGTTCCCCTAGACTTTTCTCCCCAAGAGGAAGTGGCTATGCAGCAGCAGGCCAGAGATTTTTATCAACTGATGTCCAAGCGCCGTTCGGTGCGTGATTTCTCTGATAAGCCTATTCCAGCTTCTGTATTGGAAGATGCGATTTTGGCCGCCGGCACCGCACCCAGTGGCGCCAATATGCAACCCTGGTATTTTGTAGTGGTAGAAAACTCAGCGATTAAGGCAAAAATTCGCGAGGCTGCCGAGGTTGAAGAGCGCGAGCTCTACGAAAATCGCGCCTCCGAGGAATGGTTGGATGCGCTGGCGCCGCTTGGCACGGATGCGAACAAACCCTTTCTGGAGGACGCGCCGGCACTGATTGCCATCTTTTTGAAGAAGGCCACGATTGATGCCGAGGGGCAAAAACACAAAAACTATTACACCTCAGAATCTGTCGGCATTGCCACCGGGGTACTCATTACGGCGCTGCACCAGGCGGGTTTGTCGACCCTAACTCACACCCCAAGCCCAATGAAATTTCTCACCGAAATTCTACAGCGACCGAGCAACGAGCGTCCTTTTTTACTTCTCGTGGTGGGCTACCCGACCGAAGCCGCTCTAGTACCCAATATCCAGCGCTTACCCTTAAGTGATATAGCAACCTTCTTAAAGTGATTAGGCGTGTGTAAAGCGTGTCTATGGCCGTCAGACTTTGCCATAATGGCTGCCCGTAACACTAAATAAGTCGATGGATTTGCAATGTCACAACTGACCCACCTAAATGCCAATGGCGAAGCCCATATGGTTGATGTATCGGCTAAGGCAGATACCGCGCGCACTGCCATTGCTCAGTCTCAGGTTGAGTTAACCCCCGCTATAGTGGCAGCGATCAGCGATAACAGCTTGCCGAAGGGTGATCTGTTTGCCACGGTGAGAATTGCCGGTATTCAAGCGGCGAAAAAATGTAGCGACCTGATTCCTCTGTGCCATCCATTGCCGCTGTCGAAGATTACTGTGGATATTGAACTGCAGGGCCAGGCTCTTGTGATCAGGGCTCTGTGTAAAACCACGGGCAAGACCGGTGTTGAAATGGAGGCCCTGACGGCTGCGTCCGTGGCGGCGCTAACGGTCTACGATATGTGCAAAGGTCTGGACAAGGGCATGGTGATTCGTGAAACCAAGCTTTTAGACAAGACTGGTGGTAAATCTGGAGACTGGTCTAGCAATGATTAATCTACTGTTTTTTGGTCGTCTAGGTGACTTTGCCAAAGACGTTCCGTCGACTATCGAGGCCTCAACGCCAGCCGAGATTCGCGAGCTATTGGCAGCGGAATTTCCAGAGCTCGGTCGAGAGCTGCATCAGCCGCAAGTATTGGTTTCAGTCAATAAGATGATTGTGGATTGGGATCAGCCTTTATTCGATGGTAGTGAAGTGGCATTTTTGCCACCGGTAACGGGCGGTTAAGCATGACTGTTCGCATCCGTATTCAACAGCAGGATTTTGATCTGGCCGAGGAGTATCAACTGCTTCGCCAGACCGATTCTGCGGTGGGTGCAGTGG
>Ga0209223_10001530_pt1 | contig 24940 bp, 26 predicted proteins | sample COG_06_FD_184750 | JGI IMG/M metagenome (GOLD analysis project Ga0209223, IMG submission 184750) | Pelagic Microbial community sample from North Sea - COGITO 998_met_06 (SPAdes) (version 2) | ecosystem: Environmental > Aquatic > Marine > Neritic zone/Coastal water | place: Helgoland, sampling...
CGATCTTATAATATATAATTTTTTATAATATATAATTTTTTATAATATATAATTTTTTATAATATATAATTTTTTATAATATATAATTTTTAATAATATATTTTGATTTACTTTCTACGAGTTGATTTATTACTATTTTTATTACGCGGTGTTGTTTTAGGTTTTTTGGCTTTGCCTGTAAAAATAGTCCATGGTTGTGATGGACGGTCGGGCATATACGGTTCCAAATGGTCCCATTGAGGATGAGCACGAATAAAATCTTTCGCATCAAAAGGCATTCCACATGATGAACCCCAGCGCCCCGAGAAACCCATTTTCTTGGCAAGTGTTGTATCTGTTACTATTCCATCCAAAGCTCCTAGTGGTTGGTAAGGTTTCGGTCTATCACTCTGTGACATGTATTCGCGATTATCCAATTCATAATGACTACAACACGTTCTTGAACTAGGATTGATTTTATTTAAATAAACGTCATAATGATCAGCCAAAATTCTTTGACCAATATCTATATCTATTTTACCTTTATACAATTTCATTAATTGGGTTAATCTTACACGTCGTGCTCCCTGATGTCTACGTATATCATCGAAACCGGTGTTTTTTGATTCTAAGTTTCGTATTCTATCATCGGTTGGACCATTAAATCCAACAAAGTATCCGTTCTTTTTCTTTTCCACCTTTATATACTTTAATCCTAATTCAACGCGCATAATTGTATTTGATTTAGTATCACCAAATAACCACGAGTTAGCATAATCACCGCCATTGTTTTTTTTTAACATTTCTACACAATCATCTAATGTATTGGCATATTGTATAACATTTCTAATACGACAACATATCGGGTCGTCTAATTCAAATACGTTAAATCCACCCAATGTAGTTTCGGTACATATTAATCCATTACTGTTAACAAAATAATCTGTTCCACTTGCGATGTGTCCGGGTGGAGATTGCATTATGAAGGAATGACCATTTGTTGGTTTAATTTCTATAACAATATTACAATGTTGAGCCTCTACGAAAAAATCAAATGTATTATGTGCACATACAATTTTACCATCTTTCGTATAATCACCAACAGCAATAAATCCAGTACATTTGTCAATTTTCATACCATAATCTATTTTTTTTACACTAGTTAATTTGCTACCTGCAAACAGGTGTCCATATTTTTGATTTAGTTTCGGATTAAATACTACTAATTTGGGTATATAATCTGCAATATATGGTATACTATAGCTACAGTTCCACATTAGCATATCATCCATTGATAGTTTTACATTACGCGCAGCAGCTCCTTCTTTAATACCTCTGATTTCTTCATAAAATTCTGGGTAATTATCTTTAATCTTACTTCCGTAAAGTTCTCCTATTACTTCGGCGAAGAATTCGCGAGAAAAACCATAGGTGTCCATCAAACTAAAATCTAGAATACGAAACATATTTTTCAATTCAGGCGCAACTAAATATCCATTTGCATAGCCTCGTTCATAAGGATTTCCCTTAACAGTAATATTTATCCATCCATTTTTTTCACTTCTTGAACCATTCTTAATTTTCATACTAGACATATATATATATATATAAACATATATATATCTTCATATTCACATATTTTCTTTTAGTATATCTATTTTTTCTTTTGATAATGTTTCTGGAAATATAATAGTGAATTCTATAATCAAATTACCTATATTATCATCTCGCTTCATACCCATATTCGGAATCACTTTTTTAAATCCTGGATGTATTATATTCCCTTCGCCGTTATTTATCTGAAAATTACGACCGTCTATATATTTCATATTAAATGAAAATCCACACAACGCTTCTTTCAAGGATATTGATTTATAGTATATTAAATCTAAACCCTTTCGTGTGTATTCTGTTTTATTTTCAACTGTGACAAATATTTTAACGTCTCCTTTGTTTCTTTCATTTATAATATTACCTTTTTCTCTCAATATAATTATTTCATTTTCATCTACACCTGTTGGAATCTTAACATATAATGTTTCATTTTCCTTTTCCTTAGTAGAAGAGTGTTGTATCCATCTTTCGATTTCAATTGGTATATTACATCCTGTATATGCATATTCGATTGGTATTTTAATTTTTTTAATTATCGGTGTTGGTTTAGACATTGCTTGTCTAATATTTATATTAGGCATTCCCGAAATACCATTACCATCCATATGAAAAAAATGTGTTTCAACATTGTCAATATTAGGACCCATACCTTGAAACATGCCACCACCAAAAGGATTGCCACCACCAAATAATTCTTTAAATAAATCTTCTGGATTTATTCCTACTGTATCGTTTAACATATTTCCCATATCATATTGTTTTCTTCTTGTTGGGTCCTGTAATACTTCCCAGGCCTCACTTATCTCCTTGAATTTATTTGTTGAATCTTCATTATTTCCAGTCTTATCTGGATGTGTCTCCAATGATAATCTTCTAAATGCTTTTTTGATTTCATCGTGACTTGCTTTTTTATTTACACCTAATATATTATAATAATCTTTGTTATCATTCATTAATATATGATATTAACAAAAACTTAAATAATAATTTACGAATTAAATAAATGGATTTACCGTTTATTTATAAATATCAACCATTATATTTGCAAGATTTCGAAATGGATGAGAAATTGTTAGAACTTATAAGGATTTTAATACAAATGGATAATTTAAATATTTTGTTTATAGGTGATGCTGGTTCTGGTAAATCATCATTGATATCTGCAGTATTGAGAGATTATTATAAAGATATTGACAATAATGATAACATAATGTATATTAATACACTAAAAGAACAAGGCATTTCATACTATCGAAGCGAAGTTAAAATATTTTGTCAAACAGCATGCAACATTGTAGGTAAGAAAAAAATACTTGTTTTGGATGATTTGGATATAATAAATGAACAAAGTCAACAAGTATTTAGAAATTTTATAGATAAATATAGCCACAATGTGCATTTCATTGCTTCTTGTAACAATACTAATAAGGTTATAGAGAGTATTCAATCTAGAATAAATTCAATTAAAATTAAAGCACTCCATGAATCAAATTTATCAAAAATAATGAAACGAATTTGCAAAATAGAAAATATTACTATCACGAGCGAAGCAGAAGAATTTATAATATCAATTTCAAACAATTCAGTTAGAACTATGATTAATTATTTGGAAAAATTCAAATTATTGGACTGCAATATTGATATCAATATTGCTGTTAATGTATGTACCAATATTTCTTTTAAAGATTTTGAAACATACACCGATTTATGTAAAACAAAAAAAGATTATATCAATTCTATTAAAATACTATATAACTTAGTTGAAAGGGGGTATTCAGTAATGGATATATTAGATAATTATTTCATGTTTGTTAAAATAACAAAACAATTAACAGAACATGAAAAATACTCCATATTTAAATATATATGCAAATATATTACAATTTTTTATGATATTCATGAAGATGAAATAGAACTTGCGTTATTTACTAATAATTTAATTTCTATATTTAATTAGTATGTCTAACCAGATTTTTAAATATAATGTTCCGAACGATTTTTTCTTTGGATTCCTAGAAAAAGTTTGTGATAATTGTGAAGTAAATAATATAAAATCTATAATATTTACTAAAATATCTTTTAATAAACTGAAGTATTATAATCTAGTAGAACCATTTTGTCACAAACTTAAGAAATATTATCATAATTCAAAGCATAAATACATAACTAATGTTAATACTTATAATAAACTAATTACTATAATAAGACAAGTTTGTAAAGCCAATAATATTATTTACACAAATAAATGTGAATTCAATAAATCAAAATACGAACCTGTCTATTATATACTAACAGCATTTCCACAATTACCCGAATTAACAGAAGAAGATTTATTAGAACTGCAAGAATTTTCCGACGAAAGTAATATATATTTACCCAATATGGTATCACTTTCTAATAATTGTGAAATAGACAATCTAGAAAACCAAGAATATTTTGATCTTAATAATAATTCATCATCGGAAACATAGATTCCTTGTAATAATTTGGTATATTCAATAAATGTATTACCCATCAGCTGATCGATAGTTACGATTTTTCCTTTTGCATCACGCCCCCCCAAATATTCGGCTGTTATTATATTTATTTTATTATTCAGTATTTTAGCATTTAACCAGTTTTCTATTTCACCATTAAATTTACTTTCATCTGTATAATCCAATGAAATTAAATGCTCTAAGAAATCAATATAACATTTTATAACATGATTGTCCTTACCACATCCCATAAACTTTTGACTAGGATGATAAGCTGTTCTTTCTGTTAATTTATTTTCTACTTGGTTAATATTTCTAGTAAACAATTCACCGACAAATAACTTATTATTTTCTATACCATTATCGTATATGTTTTTAATATTATCTAGACATAGATAAGAATCTGGTAATATTAATCCACCATAATTATCTAATATGCGTGCAAACGCTAGGTTACGAATGTTATTTTTAATTGGGTCAGATACTTTATTTATATCTATATTCCAATGCTGAATTAAATCTATAAAAGAATTATCATTAATTAAACATATATTAAAATCACAACCACAATGATCTATGATTGACTTAACCATTAAATGTTTGTAAGGTTGATTTAGGTTCTTTGTGTTTCGCGAATTAAAACTCAACCAATTACGCGCATTCATATCATATTTACTGTGAACCCATATGATAGGCAATTTACTATTTGGTAATTTTTTTAATGCTAAATTCGAATCATTTAATAAATATTTTTTAACTATCCGATAATCGCGTTCTTCGTCATTTTCTAAATATTTTTTTTTGAATTCGGCATAAATTATTCCTACAAATAATAAAACTATAAACATCAAAAATACATTTATTTTATTCATATATATACTAATTTAATATTATTATTGTCTATATTGTCAATTTATATAAATTTGACATAAATTTATTATTTATTTCCTTATACATTTCATCTTGTTTTGCCAAATTATAGGCACGCTCTGTATCGTTTTTTATTTCTTTTTTTTTTTGCTCCTCTAATATTGTTTGTGATTCTTCTAATGTATGTGGATTTACACTTTGTGACTCCCTATGTAATCTTAATTCTTCTATATTTTTAAACGTTTTTATATTTTTATCTGTAACTGGTATTACATTTTCTATATGGGCTTTTTGTAAATCCTCATATTGGAGAGAACTAAATATATCGGAACTGTATGTATCGGGAGCATTACCAGTCAAATTATTATAATTAATATTACAATTTTCTGCATATGATTTATTTAGTATCATATTACTGGCTGTTTCTTTTAATTTATTAAAAGTTGTTGCCATATTTTCTTTGGTAGTTGTAGTTGTATCAATATCATCGTTCGATTTTAACCATTCACCGTAACCTTTTTCGGTTTCGTCATCCTTCACGTTATATTTTTCAAATAATTCATTAAATATTTTGTTAAAATTTTCCCCTTTTGATATGTTTTTAATTACTTCATTGTTTTCTTCGTCAACCATATATTCCGTTGGACCTTTACCTTTCATTCTAAACTCGTGTATTGAATATATAATTTTATATGCTTTTGAAAAAAATAAAAAATATTCTTTTGATAGTCGACTTTTATCCGGGTGAGTTTTCAAAACTATTTTTTTTGCCCTTTTTAAATCTACTTCGGTAAAATTATATGATAAATTAAATAAATTTAATAAATCTTGTAACTCATAATTATCAAGATTTAAATCCAAATTGTCCATATAAATATATTTACGTTTTTATATTTTAAACTATACTAAAATATAAAATTTGTACCAGTCTATATTGTTATCTATATAACTAGTTGCCTTTTACATAGTTGTCTTTTTACATAGATACCTTTTTACATAGATACCTTTTTACATAGATACCTTTTTACATAGATACCTTTTTACATAGATACCTTTTTACATAGATACCTTTTTACATAGTTGCTCCCTTTATTTGACATCTATCAAAAAAAAGTTTCACTTCACTTTCATCTCCACCAATAACTGAATCAGATGGTATATACCATTTATCCATGTCTCTATTTTCGTTACCATAATATGCTAAAATGGACGGAATACCATTCACCATTTTTTTGGTTTTTAATGCATAATATAATTCCATTGTATCATCTATATCGATTTCAAATATAACAAATGTATCATTTAATTTGTTAAAATTTTCATTTACTAATGGCTGAATTTTTTTACAGGGTTTACACCATTCAGCTGTAAATTTTACAATAATAATTTTAGTACCAATATTCTTTAATAATTCTTTAAACTGATCAATTTCTAGTTCCTCTATTATTTCTCTTGAAGTCATATTATATTTTACTATAAGATTTGTTTTATATCAATTATACTATTATTTATTTTTTTCAGTATTTGTAGTATTTATAGTATTATTTACTATATTTTCTATATCATCTATATTGATATTGCCTGCATTTATATGCGCCTCCCACAGATATCTACAAAATGCCCAATCTATTGATATATTAGTATCATATTCGTTTTTAAATTTATCTAATAACTCTTGTTCTATATTTTTAGGTAGTAAATACAAACTACTCTTAGGTAATACGTAACTAAGTTGTGTTAAAGGTTCAACAGAGTCATTAATATCTGTGATAAACTCAGCGTCAAATGAAGGTATATATCTTACTAAATCGCAAAGCAAAGGAGGATAGTTATATTTGTATGTCCATTTCCAATCTTTGCATTCTTCTCTATAATATTTAAAGGTCCATTCTAATCCTTCTAGATAATTAATACATATTTGCTTGCATCTATCATCATCTATATTGATGTTAAATAATTTTTGATAATAGCGTTCTCTCCATCCATTTTCATATGGATTAATATACTCTTCCACTGAACGGTCTAATAATGGTATTGATTGTAATTTTTCATCCTTTTCTAGTTTACGTTTCTTTATAGACTTAGATTGCTTATCTCTTAATTGATATTCTTCTATTAATAATTGCTCTTCATTTTTTGATAACTCCAGTATGATTTTTCTCAAAACATTCCAGTTTATCTTATCATTCTTTATAAGATTGCTTTTATTTGTGCTTAATACCTTTTTATACACATCTTGTAGTCTATCTATTCCCGTAGTCCTTATATTTAAACTTGGAAAATGAGGTAAAAAATCGTTCCCTAAGAAAAAACATAGAAATATATAATCGAATACACGATTATAATCATTACTATTTGTCGGTTTGTTATCATTTAATTCACATGATAATACTTTTGCAAACTCTGGTATATTTAACAGATAGTTATCATTTGGATTTAAAGTATTATCTATACTTTTTATAAAATACGGCGTTTCGCGAAAAAGATACATAGATTTAGATATATATAAGTGATTCAATGTTAACATAATTAAATCTGCATCCAATCCATATATTACTGTTGTTGTATTACTGTGTTCTTCTATATTGTCGCGTATATATTGATATATTTTATGTTCTCCTTCACCTTTATGTTCAGATGTAGATACTATTAGTTTCTTTAATTTAAAAATGGCTGGATTTTTAAATTCATTATTTATTTCAATACTTAATTTTCTCATAAACTCTGTTCCTGGTGTTATGCATGTAGTGTCAAATAATTTTACTTTATCAATACCTATTTTTTTAAACATATTGTTTTCATAATATGTCTTATATCTGCGCGTTTTTTGCTGATTCATCTTAGCAAATGGTGCGACACCGTCAAAAGCAATATATACATTGTGTTTCGGTTTAATTAAATTAATATATGATTTTATTTTTTCACATACTAACTTGATAATATAAGTATCGCTTGACACTGATTTATTGTTTTTTTCTAATTCATAAATAACATCATAAATAATAGAATTACAATCCATATATAAATTATGGATGGTAATTTTGCTTGATTTATATTGAACCAGAATGTTTCTATGATTGCGAACTATATACGAAAAATAACTAGGAATTCCCATTTAATATTATGGTGATTATTTTTTAAATTATTTGTTATATATTTTTATAATAAGTAATAGATATATATGAATGCAAGTATTACAACTTGTGTATATCAAAAACAAAGATTACAAGAAATAATTAAAAGCACCATATTAGCTATACAAAAATATAAAATTTTGGATATTTTTGGTTCCAATGAATTAAATATTTGTATTAATAATTTGAATGTAATATTTGCTTCATTATCATTATTATCAATTGATTCTACGGATAAATATAGTGATATAACAAAAAATTTATCAGAATTATTACAAACTTTCGGAACAGAAAATATAAGCGACTTGTTATATATTATTTTTAACAGGGATATTGAAATTGCTTTAAATAATGAAGATAGTGATAAATTAGATATTATTTTAAAATATTTCCACCCTATTAGTTTTACTATTAAAAATAATAAAGGTCTTAAAAAAGATTCAAATAACTTAGAATGTATAGATTTATCAAAATTAAGTGACAATTTTCACATTAAGGTCTATGGTATAAAATTAACTATAAATATTTATGAAGAAAAAAAAAGTATAGTAATATGTGGAATTTTGGATGATTTAATATTGGACTGTTTAAATTACGAATATATATACAATAGAATTAATAATATATTAGTGAAATTTAAAAATAATAATGTAAATGATGAAATTAGTAATAGATTTAAATCTTGTTTGACTCTAAAAGATTTTTTAATTTATAACGACGACGAGATTATTAATCATTTTAATATATATATTAATAATATTACTAACATTAAAAAAAAAACCATTATTCAATTGACAAACGATTTTTTGAAAGAAGAATTATATAATCAAAGAAGTAATATAATTCAATTATTGTTAGATACAGAAGACCAAGAAAGTTTATTCTTAGCTTACTTATTATATGATCTCTTAACAAACGATAATAATCAAAATATAGACACTAATGAACAAACTCTGTTATTTGATAGCTTACCGTGGAACATAAAGAAAATTTTCAAACAAGCAATGACTATGTCCGTTGAGTATAATTCTTCTAAATTTGATAATAATAAAATCGATTTAGAACAACAAATATATTTGATAAAAACAGACGATAATGTTAAGGAAAAAGCTCTAATAAAATTAAAAGAGGTTAAATCTAAAAATGACGATTCGGGCTCAAAAGCCAGACAATATATAGAAGGATTATTAAAAATACCTTTTGGTATTTTTAAAGAAGAACAAATTTTAACTATTATTCCAGAATGCAGAACTATTTATAATAACTTAATTAAATTATCCATAGATAATAGCATAAATCTTGATTTAACCTTATACAAAGAAAACCTGACAAGTATTGAATTAAAACAAAGTATATCTATGTTAAATAACAACAATATCAACACATACATTATAAATCATATTATTAGCAATTTACAAAATATAGTAAAAAAGGATTTATTATCATTTGTTAATTCAATTAATGATTTTATAAAAAAATATAAATTGGATTTTGATAAAATTAATAAAACCAAAAAAACAAACAATCAAATAATTAGTAATATTATATTATTTTTAAACTACTACCAGAAGCAAGAATTGTATATTAATAATAATATATATCTAATAGAATTATGTAAAAATACAAATAATGATTATATTAATTCGATATACTCTTATATTAATTCTATAAATTCCAAGTTCAATTATATTAATTCATACATGTGTGGTATTAATAACATTCTTGACGATGCCGTATATGGTCATGATGACGCTAAAAGACAAATTGAACGTATAATTGGTCAATGGGTTAATGGGAAGCAAAGTGGTTATTGTTTTGGATTTGAAGGACCTCCTGGCGTAGGCAAAACATCATTAGCAAAAAAAGGAATAGCAAAATGTTTATTGGATGAAAACAATGTAGCAAGACCATTCTCATTTATTGCTATTGGTGGCTCTTCAAATGGTAGTATATTAGATGGACATAATTACACATATGTTGGGTCTAACTGGGGGCGAATAGTTGATATTTTAATGGAAAAAAAATGTATGAATCCTATTATATTTATTGACGAATTAGATAAAATTAGTAATACCGAACAAGGAAAGGAAATTGTTGGTATATTAACACATTTGGTAGATACTACACAGAATAATAGTTTTCAAGATAAATATTTCAATGGAATAGATTTAGACTTGTCTAAGGTTTTATTTATTTTTTCTTATAATGATGTTTCTCTCGTAGATCGTATTCTACTAGATAGAATCCATAGAATTAAATTTAATTATTTAACAATTGATGATAAAATTGTGATTACCAATAAATTTCTATTAAAAGAAATTTATGAAAATATGGGTTTAGTTGACGTTATCAATATTGAAGACGATGTTATTGAATATATCATCGAAGAGTATACTAACGAACCCGGTGTTAGAAAGTTAAAAGAACTTTTATTTGAAATTATCGGAGAGATTAATTTGAATATACTAAAAGAATATTACAACGCACCTTTACCCATAAACGTTACAATTAATGATATTAAAAATAAATATTTAGTAGATAAGGAATCTGTTAAAAGAAAACAAATAGTTAATGAAAGTAAAATTGGTGTGATTAACGGACTGTGGGCTAATTCTATGGGTAATGGAGGAATTGTATCTATTGAATGTAATTATTTTCCATCAAATACTTTTCTTGATTTAAAATTAACAGGTATGCAAGGTGATGTAATGAAAGAAAGTATGAACGTTGCGAAATCATTAGCTTGGGATTTATTAACGGAAAAAGAAAAAACATTTATTAGCGAAGACTTGAATAAAACAAATGGTATTCACATACACTTACCTGAGGGTGCAACACCAAAAGATGGACCTTCGGCTGGTACGGCTATTACAATAGCATTATATAGTTTATTTACAAAGCGAAAAATTAAAAATACATATGCTATAACAGGAGAAATATGCCTTCAAGGCAATATAACAGAAATAGGTGGGCTTGAAAATAAATTATTGGGTGGCATTAAATCTGGTGTTACTACATTCATATATCCAAAAGATAATCATAAAGACTATCTTAAATTTATTAAAAAATATAACAAATATTCGTATATTAATTATATTAGCGTTGATAATATTAATAGTGTATTAGACATCATATTTGATTAGTTGTCATTAATATATTTATTATATATATATATAGATGGCTATTCAATTAACATTTTCGAATATGTTACAATTAACCTCTACATTATCACCTACTCTAATTACATTTTTTTTAGTAATGCTATCATTATTTAACCTTAATATGAAGGGTATCGTTTATATAATGGGTGTGTTACTAGCTTCGATTATCAATTATATGGCAGGTCCTATATTTAGTATGGACGATAAATCTATACCTCCTGCTATGTGTAATTTAATCGAAATACCATTTTGGACACAATTTAAAAGTCCATCGTCAAGTTCGCTACATCTTGCTTTTACATTAGCATATCTTTTTTTGCCTATGTTTTACAACAACCAAATAAATTCACATTTAATTACTACATTAATATTGTTACTTGGTATAGACGCAATTACCAAGGTTAAAAATAATTGCACAGATATGACGGGTGTATTTATAGGAACATTATTTGGTTTAGTTTTAGGAACTATTTGGTATTCTTTATTGACTATGAATAACTTAGAACAGTTGTTATTTTTTGACGACTTTAACAGCAACAAACAACAATGTAGTGTTCCTGGAAAACAAACATTTAAATGCAGAAATACTAGGTCCGGAGAAATAATTACTACTATTGATAATTTGAATTAATCATGTGAATTATTGATATTTACTACCATTAGCAATTAAATATTTTTTAAAATTTATAATAAATTGTTTTCGCCTATATGAATGTATTAGCGCCTTTTCGTTATAATTATGATGTTTCATCATTTCAATGTAATTGTTAATTATCACCTTTGTATTTCCACGCGAATACAATTTATTATTTTCCTCAATGGTAAATTTATTTTTTCCTAGTTTAACATTTATAGCATTGTGAAATTCTAACATAAATAATATTAATTCTTGTTTCTTATTAATATTTTTAAAATTGTTTTTAGATAGCAACAATATTGCATGATTTCTACATTCAATACAAGGCAAGTTATCACAAATCTGGTATATTTGTTTTACTAGTTCAGCTATATGACCTTCATCATTTATTTTATATACTAAAGTATGTAATAAATACCAAGTTGCATTTCCCCAGGTCTTTTTAGAAGACATTAATATATATAAAGAGATATATATCAAATATATAATGAAATACGTATTAGAAGGCGATATTAATTTTTTCGATGAATTAAAGAATGATTATGATGATACAAACGATAATTGTTTGATTGAAAATAAACAATTGGTAGATAATTTTATTACATTATCGTGTAATCACAAATTTAATTATTTACCACTTTACAATGAACTTGTAAGACAAAAAACAAAGTATAACCCCAATGAAACAACAAAATTAAAAATTAATCAAATTAAATGTCCTTATTGTAGGCAGATAACTGATAATATATTACCATTTATACCTTCTATCATTGGTATATGCAAGCTAAATGGTGTAACTGTTCCTAATAAATTTTCTTTACCACATAAAACATGTAGTTGGATCTATAAGTCAGGTAAAAATAAAGGATTGTGTTGTAATACTAACGGGTTTGTAAGCAAAACTGGTAATGTTTGTGAAAAGCATTGGAAATTTACAAAGAAAAAGGATAATAATATTGATGTCACATGGACTACTGAAATGCAAGATTTATATAACAATAACACTATTGTTAGTCTAAAACAAATGTTAAGAACCAAAAATCTTACTTTGAGTGGTAATAAAAGAGATCTGGTAATTAGATTGTCAAAAAAATGTTAATGTGTGCCGATTTTTTTTTTATTTTTAATTCCATTTTTCAAAAAAGGACAAAAAATAAATGTCCAAAATGGGAAAATAGAATTAAAAATGAAAAAAAAAACGTGCAAAAATGACGTGTGACTTATATGTAGGCATTTCACTAAATATTCTAAAAATACTTATGTAGGTAAAAAAACACAACTTTAAAAAAGGAACTAAACTTGATATTTTCAAAGGATTTAAGCATATTTTTATGAGCATTATACAACAAATATGCTCGAAAATATATGCTCGGAAAATGTCAGTAAGGGAAAAAAACAGTACTATTGTAAAAAATGTGACTATATGTGTGATAAAATGTTTTTATATAAACAACATTGTTCTACAAAAAAACACAAAAATGTGAAATGCTCAAAAATGCTCAAAAAATATGCTCCTATTTATAAATGTGAATGTGGAAAGGATTATAAACATATTCAAAGCTTTAATCGTCATACAAAAAACTGTATTGTTAAAAATAGCGACAAAGAGAAGAAGGTATTGAGAACAATGATTTCAACATTAGTATCTCAAAATCAAAACATGTTAATGGAAAATAAAGAAATGAGAGAATTAGTAAAAGATATGATACCAAAAATAGGAAATACAACTATAAATAATAAATTTAATTTGAATTTGTTTTTAAATGAAGAATGTAAAGATGCTATTAACTTAACCGATTTTATAACAAATTTAAAATTAGAATTAAATGATTTAGACAATACTAGACAAAATGGTTATATTACCGGTATTAGTAATATTTTTATTCGTGAATTAAAACAATTAGAACTTCATAAAAGACCTATTCATTGTAGCGATATAAAACGAGAAATATTATATGTTAAAGATAATAATACATGGGGAAAGGATAGTGAAGATAATATTATAATGAAGGGTGCTATTAATTCGTTAGCTAAGAGACAAATTAATAAAATAAAAGAATGGGAATTAGAGAATCCTACTTGGAATAAAACTGAAGAAGGGAGAAATAACTACATTAAAATGGTGAAAACTATTACTGAATGTGACGACGATAAAGTTGATAATAAAATAATTAAAAGTATAGCAAAAGAAGTGATTATAGATAAATAATATAAATAAACTTAATTTTATATTATAATGACTACGAAAGAAGAATTAGTTATTTCCGTTAAAGAATGGATAAAAGCAGACAATGAAATAAAATTATTACAGGCTGAAATTAAAAAGCGAAGAATACAGAAAAACATGTTGTCTGAAACTTTAGTTGATGTTATGAAAAATAATGAAATTGACTGTTTTGATTTATCAGAAGGTAAAATTATGTATACTGCTAATAAAGTTAGAACACCATTAAGTAAAAAACACTTGTTAGAAAGTCTTGCCAAATATTTCGGCGACGATTCAAATATAGACTCGTCTGATGTTGCTGAATTTGTATTAGATAACAGAGAGGTTAAAATTAAAGAAGGAATTAGACATAAGCCACAGAAATAAATATTATAATTCTATATATGGTAGATTTATCTTATAAGGGAAAGGAAATATTAAATACTGGCGAACCTGATATTGATCAAGGAGATAAATTACAAATCTGTTTTTACACTATAAATGATATGTCTAATCCTTTTTTAGAATTCTTATTTTTTAATAATAATGATAAATTGAATTTGTTACATTTTAAATATAATGGACATATTCCAAGCAAGGAAGGATATAGTATAATTAAAAATATATTTATGGAATTTGATGAAAGTATTAAATATACCGGTTATATTGGAAATATTTTGTTTTATGAAATGGTTACTAATATTGAAAATGTGAGTTATAAAACAAAAAAACATAAGCTATGGTTTTTGATTGTAGATGAAATTATAAATAAGAAATCTTCGTTGCATATGAACGTTGATAATGAAATTGTTTCTTTTTTTTTGAAAAATTCTAGTCTATTGTTTTTGATTGATGGTGAAAAAAGGATTTTACCATCGCCTATTGCTTGTTATTATGGGAATTATTTAAATTATGTTAAAGCCATATCGGTATTTGGTGTTCAAAAGGCTTCGTTATATGCATCACATGGACCATTTTATTATTTTGGTAATTATAATGAGTCATTAAAAATGTCCGTGTGGAGCAAAAACCCGGTTTCTTACAGTGTAAATAATATATTAATTTCTGGAAAAAATGGAAAATATAAACAAGGTGGGTTGGTTAGATTTGCAGTATTCTTAGATAAGATAATGTTAATAACCGACGCGAAGAAAAGTGAAAAAAATAAATTTGATTATATAAATAAGTATGGAAGTGTTATTTATTATAAAGAAAACAATATAAAATATTCTCTACGAGAATATTCTAACCAATATCCAATTTCTTATTTTAGTGTTAATACAGAGAATATTGATTCCGTAGACGATATGTATAAAATTAAAATAGAATAATGTTATAATATTATATAATGTATCAAGCATTCAAAATATTAATAGGATTAATATCAATTGTATTCTTTACTTATTTAATTGTATTTGCTTTTAATTTCTTAAATATTGGGTTCGATGTATATGGTAGTTATTTGTTATGGTTTATTGCTTTGATTTCATTTTGGTTTATGTTACCAGAACAAGTAGGAGATATATTTTATAGTGTAAATGGAAAATAATAATATATTTATTTTTAACAAGTATAAATATATTAAGCATTATCATCTCCTAGTGGGTTTGATTCCACATCACCAATGTCTTCATTTTCTTTCAAAATAGACGCGATTAGTTGCACGCTTCCTTGATTGTCCATTTCACTCATTACTTCGTCTGCGGTGGGATATCTGTTTTTTAACTCTTTGAAATTAGTAATAATACCCTGAATAACATCTTTTCTTTTTCTCGAATCTAGATTTTTAGCTATTCCGCTAAATAGAGCAGCTGTAGCTGTATCTAATATTGCTTCTTTTTCCTTAAATACACTGTTTTTTGTTGTTTCTAAAGCTCCACAGATTTCTGGCTTTTTAAGATCTGGGTCATAATTTGGACTATTTTCGTTACAGAATTCATTTTTGAAGCGTCTTATTATTTTTTCTCCAATAGGTGGGCTTATTTCCATTAATCTATCAAATTCTTCTTTTTGTGTTTTAATTAGTTGTTTTACATTTGTCCGTTCTTTTGGGTCTTTTGCTAATTCAACCTTTATATTACGATAGAATTTACCCCATGATATACTACATGCGCGATGTGCTTCGTTATATTCACTAATCTTAAGAAATTGTTGAATTGTAGTAAGAATACCTGCAAAAATATTAACCGATCCAACAATAGATGAAAAAACTGGTTTTACGCTGTCAGGAAATCGGTCCTGTGCAAAATTTGCCGTTCCGGTTAAAGTACTCATAACTATAACAGGTATTGTAAACCATGTATTGGCTTTTGAATAGTCAATATGTGATTTTGCGTGGAGCCATCTGTAACAGGTTGCTTTATCTGCCCACTCTATTAATATATTTTCATGATGCTCGGTCCATACAGCATTTTCATCTAAATCAGCTACCGAGACAGTTTCATCGTCTTGTGTTTTTTTCGTTTCGCCACTCATTATATATTAAATGTATAATAATTTCTTGATATATATTAATGAAGGACACGCTACAATTGAAACATAGTTTTGAAAATATAAAAAAATTACGAGGCGATATTTCCAATATATTTGAAACAATTCATTCTAAAATAAATGTTTTGAAAAAAGTATACATAGATATGATAAAGACTCACTCAAAATCAGAATATATGTTTGGTATCGATGCGTTTCATTTTCAAAATGAATTATTGGATATTGAATATAATAATATGAAAAACGCGTTTAAGAAAATAGATAATCGCATGTATTGTGAATATTACCAATTATACGTATTAATTCGCAAATATATTGAAGAGGAGATTACAAACGAATCTCTTCGCAGTAAAGTGTTGATTAATAAGAGATTTCCAGTTTATAAGGTATTAGATGTTGATAGAATATATAGGTTTTCATTAGTAATCGATTTACATGATTATATCACAAATACTATTGTTGAATTAGAATCATATCGAATAGCTAAAGATTCAGAATTAAAAAATGATACCCAACAATCAAAACAGGGGTTAAATATAGGTAATTTAGTTAATTCTTATAGATACGCAAACGCGTTGCTGTCTGAGAAAATTAAAATGTTTGTAAGATATCTTAAGGTTTTCCATGAACATCATAAACAATATTTTACTAGATTATCAATAAGAGCCAAACTGAATATAGGTATTATAAATGAAGATATAATGATAAAACAACTTAATTCAAATGGAATGGTTGATGAAAATGTGAATCATAAGGAACCTATCAGCGACGAAGATAGTATATTGAAATATGTTGGTAGTGCAGATACAAATAATGTTCTTAAAGGTGAATTAAATAAAATCATATCAAATATTAGCTATGATTCAGAAACATCAAACAGAAGCAATGAATCGGAAAATTCCACATTAAGTTCTCATGAGTCCCTATGTAATGATAATGGTGAGCGAAATTCACATACAATTACCGATATGACATATGAAGCAGAAAATATTGTAATTAGTGGGAAATCAGACATATCACAACCTGAACCAGAACCTGAGCCTGAACCAGAGCCAGAGCCGGAGCCTGAACCAGAACCTGAACCAGAACCTGAACCAGAACCAGAGCCAGAACCAGAACCCGAACCTGAGCCCGAACCTGAGCCAGAACCAGAACCTGATATCGAGCCCGAGCCGGAACCTGAGCCCGAACCAGAACCCGAACCCGAACCAGAACCTGATATCGAGCCCGAGCCGGAACCTGAGCCCGAACCTGAGCCAGAACCTGAGTCAGAACCAGAACCCGATATCGAGGTCGGTACAATATTACAAGATGGGAATATATTATCAAGTGAATTTGATATTAATAAAAGCGACACTGTAATTATAGATAATGGCTTAGAAACAGTATTCGAATGCGACAGTGAATCAGATACTGAACCAGAAAAAAAAGAAAATAAATATGATGGATTAGACGTTTTAGAGGAACAACCTATTAAAATCAAAGTAACAGATAGTTTTGACGAATTAGACAATAAGTACCCTCATTGTCTTTAATATACTTAATCTTATTGATAATAAAATTGAATATAAAATATACTACATATTACTATACAAATGGAAAAACGAATTAAAGCGAAGGTTGACCAACATCAATTGGGTTTCAAAAAAGATATACATGAATGGGTTAACAAAAATAAATTATTTATAGATAAACAAAATGAAAGTAATTTTTTGAAATATGTTTATGACTACGATAATGTATCAATAACAAAAACTGATTTACAAAAACGCAAACGGAGTAAAAATATAATTCCACAGTATGACAGATGTAATGCATGTAGGGCAAATGGTGAACAGTGTACTAGGAGAAAGAGAGATAGTGAAATGTTTTGTGGTACACATGTAAAGGGTACACCAAATGGTGTAGTTAATTCCGATAAAAACACAACACCAGTTACAAATAAAAAAATAACAGTTTGGTATGAAGATATTGTGGGAATTCAATACTATATAGATGAAACGGGAAATGTATATAAACCAGAAGACATTATGAGTAATAAGGAAAAACCAGATATAATTGGACAATGGGTTAAGAATGAACAAAATGAATATACAATACCTAATTTAGGTATTAATGTATAGAATTTAATATTTTAATACATTAATGGAAAAGGAAAAAAAAATATTAGAAATATTGAATAAATGTTCGATTAAAATAGAAAATATAAACTGCTTGGATGGATTATTAATAGAGAGAACTGTATTATTAAATAATGTAACTTATAAAGAAGTATGCACATTGATACCAGATTTGAAAGAATTTTTCTCTTCGTCGTCGATGACTTCTCTACAATCAAATGCAGATTCAAACCAAAAATGGCCCTTGATAAACATCATTAGACAAATATTAAAAACTATTAATTATAAATTAACACCAATAAGAAAATGTGATGGGTATACGAAGGATAATAAAAAAAAATATAAAAGATTCTTTTTAATAGAGAAATATAAAACAATAGAACACATATAAATTTATTAATAATCAGCATTATATTCGTCTGATCCGATATCATAATTGTAATTATCTAGATAATACCATAGTTTTTTTGGATGATAAACATTTTGAATTAGTTCTTCTTTGTATGGTTCAATATATTTATACAGTGTATCATAATCTATTTCAAATATTACAGGACTTTCACTAATCCAGTACCAGTTTATTTTATCTAAATTTTCATTAATTAATTCTGATACATTTTCATTCATAGTAACTAAGTCCCAGTTTACAAGTTCTGGATATTTTTTAAGTATCGAAATCGCATTTGCATTCGTAGACAGTCTATACCATGAAATTTTATCGATATTATTTTCAAGCAAGTGAATTGCGTTTTTGTTTCCCGATAAGAAAGACCAGTCTATTTTATCCTGATTTGCTTCTAATATGTGTATAGCGTTGTGATTTTTTGAAAGAGATGGCCAATGTATTTTATCTATATTTTGTTCAAGTAGATGAATAGCGTTTGGATTTTCAGATAACCAGAACCAATCTATTTTATTTATATTTTTTTCTAGCAAATTAATAGCACTGGGATTACTAGACAGTTCAACCCAGTTTATTTTGTCTGTGTTTTTTTCTAACAGATTTATGGCATTTGGGTTGTTGGATAAGATATCCCAATGAACTTTGTGTAAATTATTTTCAAGAATATGTATAGCGTTGGGATTTTTTGATAATTCGTCCCAATATATTTTGTCAGTATGTTTTTCTAAAATATGAATAGCGTTTGGATTATTAGATAAGAATTCCCATTGTATTTTATCAATGTAATTAGATAAAATATATGAACCATTTATGTTTTTCGATAGACCATTTAATTTAACGAAATTATCATATGCATTATTTATTTTATTAAATAAATAATGCATAGCTCTTGGATTTAACGATAGTAGATTTTTATCTAGTTTGTTCTCATTAACCCATGATTTTAATTTATAAGGAGTATAATCCATAGTTATTGCGAAAGTAAATATATATATATAAAACTTTTCAATTTTCTTCATTAATATATTCATCTGAACCAATATCGTAATTGTATTTTGTTAGAAAGTAATATAATTTCTCTGGGTGATAACATTTCATCATCAATTCTTCAATAAATGGTTCGATTCTTTTTTTAATAGCATTGTAATCAATTTCAAAAATTGAGGGATTGCTGGATATATTGAACCAATTTATTTTATCAATGTTAGTTTCTAATAAATTTATTGCGTTATAATTACAAGAGAGAGATGACCAATTAATTTTATCTTTATTTTCGTTTAGTAACTTTGTAGCATACGGATTTTTGGACAAAGAATTCCAGTTTATGTATTTAAAATGTACATAAAGTATATCTATACAATTAGGATTATTACATAAAAAACAATAAACATATTTTAAATTCCACGAATCGTCTAATGTTATGTATGGATTAACAATAAGTATATTTTTGAATAAATGAATTGCATTAGGATTTTGTAATATTGTATACCAATCAATCTTATCTTTGTTTTTTTCTAATAAATCAATAGCATTTATATTTCTAGATAAATTTGACCAATTAATTTTACTAGGGTGTTTTTTTAAAATATGAATAGCATTCTTGTTTAATGATAACGACACCCAATCTATATTTGATATGTTATTTTCTAAAATATGAATTGCATTTGTATTAGAAGATAACCTATACCAGTTTATATTATTGATATTTTTTTCTAACAAATGTATTGCATTTGGATTACAAGATAGATTATACCAATCTATTTTATTTATATTCTTTTCAAGTAAATGAATTGCGTTTGGATTTAATGATAAATTTGACCAATTTATTTTATCAATATTTTGTTGTAATAAAAAAATAGCATTTTTGTTCAAAGATAATTCATTCCAGTCTAATTTTTCTTTTAAAATCCAATTATTCAATTTGTAAGGTAACATTATTTAAATTTTATATATATATATATAATTTAATTCTATTTTGTAAGTAATATAATACTTAGTAATGTGCTATAAACAAAATCGTAAAATATAATAAATAATTCTGTTATGGTATCGCAATTATTATGATTTTCGTATACAGGGACAATATTATCTATTTCTAATGTTGTATCTGGATAAAATGAAGGCAGAGAAATTGTTTTTTTAATATGGTTTTTTTTTGAATGGGGCCAGGATACTGGTGATACTAAATATGGGTCACTTGTTTGTAGTTTATTATAACGTTTTTCTGAACATATTTTTGAACAAACATTAGCATCACCACATCTATATAGGGTTGTTTTATATTTAAAACCATGTATATATCTATCACATTCAATACATAGCATATTATTCATTATTATACTATAAATATTTCTTTTTATTATCGCGCGATTTATTGAATGTTAGTTGTTTGTATACATGTCTATATATTCTAAAAGCAAATCAATTTTTTTTTGAATTCACAATCCAACGATATATGAATGCGCATTTTCCGGGTAGTAAAAAAAAATTGAAATGAAATGAGTGAATAATATATAAGTAAATTAAAAAGAAATGACATCTAAAAAAATGATGACAACAGCGTTGGAGCAAAGCTATTTGGAATTTGGGCGGATGCTGGTGGAGTCATTGTCGTCAAAGTATGGCTTTGATAATACCGAAGCGCTGGACCATCTCTCAATGAACGTGAAAGTAGAAGAAGTGAAACGCGCATCGAAATCCAAAAAAGAGAAGACGATTGTTCCCTCAATACCATTGCCTTTCTGCAACAAGATAATGGAAGGATGCTGCATGGGAATCCGCCCGAATCAGGGACTGTATACCCAATGCCATCAAACGCCAATGAAAGAAAGTGAATACTGCAAAACCTGCAATAAACACGCCGAAACAAACGAATCAAAAAAACCCAAGAACGGAAATATTAAAGATCGTCTAGATAAAACAGATTGGCGTAGTCCAGACGGTAAAACACCAACCATTTATGGAAACGTAATGAAGAAACTAAATATTACACGCGAAAAAGCAGATGAAGAAGCATCAAAAATGGATTGGATAATTCCAGAAAATGAATATGAAAGTAAAAAAAAGAAAGCCGGGCGCCCTAAGTCCCCTGCAACATCAGACACAGATGATGAGAAACCGAAGAAAAAACGCGGACGCCCCGCAAAAAAAGAAAAAAAGAATTACGTTACGAAAAGTAATCAAGGTGATTCTCTAATAGCCGATATTATGAGTAAACTTAATCTTAATGATGACTCTTCTGATGATGATAATGAAAACCAATCGGACGACGAATTGTCATCACAGCCAGATATGATGGATGCTATAATTTCTGAACCGATTCAAGATGATGACACACCAGAATGTGATGAATTTGATTTTAATGGAACAAAATATTACAAAGACAAAAAAACAAATGAACTATATAAACACGGAAACGAAGATGATGCTGAACTAATAGGTATATTTAATGAAGAAAAACAATGTATTGAACCAATAGAGAACGAAGAAGAAGAATAGATGCGCAGAGAGAAAAAGGTAAGTAAAAGTAGAAAAGACCCAATAGGGGTCTTTTCTACTGATATTTTTATTACCCATTTCTTGTTTTATCACTCATTTCTCGTTTAAATACTAAATGCTAAAAAATAGCATATAAACTTCAAAAAAAAAGTTTTTTTTGAAGTTTATAGACTTAATCGGTCTTAGATGTTATAGTTCTATTACTTACAAGTCTTCCCAGCTGTCAGGAACATCCTCGTCGACATTTACTGAATAAGGACCCACAGTATCTATATTATTAGTATTGGTAACACATAGACGCTCTGTTGCGTTTTGTCTGATAAGTTTAGGCGGAGAAGGTGGAGTGCCAAGAGGTCCCCAGTTGTTAGTATGGTTATCATTAGGAATGTTAATAGTGAGTGGCTTCGGGTTCTCTTGAAAAGTAAGACTTGAAATGCTTTTTTTCGAAATCTTAATTTTCTCGTTAATTTTCTGGTATTCTTGATATAATTTTTGAATTTTTTTGCCTTTTTTTCCGCTAACATAGTTAGCGTGGTTATATTGTAGTGTTTCTGAAATTTTGATATGGCAGTCGTATTGGTCCCATTGAATAGTGAAATGATGATGAACAGATTGAATGATAGACAGGATATTTTGTTCAATAGTTTCTTTCTCCTTTTCGAGATTAGAGAGAATATTGGTTTGATGATTTACACCCCTCTTGTGATGAGTGACAGCAGAGATAATTTGAACAGGTGGTTTAACCAATAGAATGGAGCGCCATATTTTTTTAATACCACTGCGTGTAGTCTGTTTGACGACCTTTTTGTTGTAGAAGAAGTCGGGATTTGTGAAGAACCATATGAAGAAACACACAGCAATATTAATGTGATTCATAAGGTAAACATATGATTCCGAATCCATGTGTTTCTCCATAAACATTTGCACAAATACAAATATGCGCTCCATATCTTGGGTTGTTTTGGGGAGCGCATCACTTTGTCGCATAGTGTAAATCCACATGGATTCTTGATCGTTATCGACCTTAATCGCAGATGAATTGATATTCTTGAAAACATCAACCATATCTCCGTTTTCAGCGTGAATACGATTGAACGCATCCATGAGGAGGAATGGTACATGCGTCTTAGGTTCCTTCGCGGTAGTATTGTAGAATATATTGGCGGTGTGGTCCCTGTTGCCAATTTTTCCACCCCAGAACGTCGTGAGCTTCCTGAACGTGTTGGGCAGGTACTGTCCGTAGTCGTTGGAGTATGTCCACCCGGTGCTTCGTGAAGCCATGATGTCGTCTGTTGTTTGATTCGCTTGTTGCTTCTGAGAATTGTTTGTATTGTGTGTATAGTATATCTCCAAAAAGCATTTCAATTTTATTTCATATGTGGATGGGTCGTTAAAAAAGTTTTTGAAGTTTATAGACTTAAACGGTCTTAAATGTTATATTATATAAATTAACTCGATGCGAATTTAAGCGATATCTTTGTCGTACCAGTCTTTAACCTTTTCCATTAGGATTTTACCGTTTGCAGTGATTAGCCATCGAATGTGATTTTCTACTGCTACACGACCTGCTAGTGTGCCATCGTTTTTACTTACAAGTGTAACAGCCTGGCGTCTAAAATAGCCCGTCCCCTCTTGTGCGGTGGGCGTGGCAACATATTCGGCCCACCCTTCGACAATTCCATCTAGCTGATATAGAGGCAGCTTACTCTGTTTCTTGGGTTTAGGTGCGAACTCTTCGCGACAGAACGGGCATGTGTTGTTGACGCGCGAGTGCTGTGCGAAGCAGTCGGGACACAGCTCGTGTCCACACACCAGAGTGACGCGACCGTTCATATCTTCCATGCAGATGGAACACGATGGTGTGGGTTCGTCGTCGCGATTGGAGAGTGCTGCCCGACTCTGCAGCTCCTTGTTCCTTGCTGTTTCCGTCGAAAGCTTCAACATAAGCGATGCGATGGTGGACTCGTACACGTCCTTGACGGCTTGCTTGTGTTGGCGAGTTCTTCCGTCAGGGTTTTCAAATCGCACTTGCGCCATACGACGAGCGAACGCGAGCTGGTCCGATGACATGATGGTTGCTTGTTGCTTGCTTGTTGCTTGTTGGTTGGTTGTATACTCACACCATATTGTCACATCTCGTTTCAATTTTTTTTCGGTGTTTCTCGGCCTTTTGTGACACCCATATCTTGCTTCAACGTCAACTTCAACTTCAACGTCAACGTCAACTTCAACGTCAACTTCAACTTCAACGTCAACGTCAACTTCAACGTCAACTTCAACTTCAACGTCAACGTCAACTTCAACGTCAACTTCAACGTCAACTTCAACTTCAACGTCAACTTCAACTTCAA
>Ga0209223_10001531_pt1 | contig 24930 bp, 22 predicted proteins | sample COG_06_FD_184750 | JGI IMG/M metagenome (GOLD analysis project Ga0209223, IMG submission 184750) | Pelagic Microbial community sample from North Sea - COGITO 998_met_06 (SPAdes) (version 2) | ecosystem: Environmental > Aquatic > Marine > Neritic zone/Coastal water | place: Helgoland, sampling...
AAAAAAAATGCTCAGTTTCTTTAACTGAGCATTTTTTTTAAGAGTTCCTCTCAAATATTTTCTTATACCAAGGTTTTTCAACAACTACATAGCCATAGCCATAGCCTCCATAACCATATCCATAAGACCTTTTAGGATCGGTGTCATTTAATACAATAGCCATATTAGGCAACTTCTTTTCATTGTAAAGGTCTTGAGGCACAGCAAGTAAACGCTTGTCTAAATAGTTAGCTCTAATCACATACATAAACATGTCTGCATACTTCCCTATCAATAAAGTATCAGTAACTAAATTTACAGGAGCTGTATCAACAATCACAATATCGTATTCTTGTTTTACAATAGTAAATAAGTTCTCTACTCTTTTTGTCATTAATAATTCAGCAGGATTAGGCGGAATCACACCAGAAGAAATAATATCTAACCCTTTCACTTCAGGAATAGTAAATATCAATTCATCTAAAGTCATATCCTCATCGGTTATGTAATTCGTTATCCCTTTTCTATCAGGAATTCCTAAATATTCTGTAACCTTAGGGGCACGTAAATCCATTCCCATCAACAAAACCTTCTTTCCAGACAATGCTAAAGTAGCAGCAACATTAATTGAAATGAAGGACTTTCCCTCTCCACTAGTAGTTGAGGTAACAAATATAGATTTACTCTGTTTTCTATTGCTAGTTAACATAAAATCTAAATTTGTCCTAATCAAGCGAAATGCCTCAGCTGTACTAGAACGTATATCATTACCTATAATAATCTTTTCTTTACTATCAGATTTAGGAATATCTCCTAAAAAAGGAACAGATAATTGAGATTCAACATCTTGTTTATTATGAACTTTTGTATCTAATAAATCTAAGATGTAAATAAATCCAAATGGGATCAAAATCCCAATAACTAAAGCTATTAGATAAATAATTTTTCTTTTAGGTGAAACCGGAATATTAGATCCATAAGCAACATCAATAATTTTTGCATTGGGTACAGTCACCGCTAGAGAAATATCGGTTTCTTCTTTTTTCTTTAATAAATATTGATACAAACTTCCAATAATTTCTTGCTCTCTTGCGATATCAATAAAACCTCTTTCATTGCCCGGAATCGATTTGACAACCGCTAATACTTTTTCAGCTTCAGCATTTAAATCTTTCATTTGTATCTCTAAAGACTTGGTTACGTTCGCAAGACTGTTTAATAAGCTATATCGAGAACTCGACATTTGAGATTCAATCTGTTGCAAAGCAGGGTTTAAAGGACCTGCATTCACTTTCATCTTTTCTTTTGATAAGATTAGCTGATTGTATTCATTGATGGCAATTACTAAACCATTATCATCAAAACCAATACTCTGCGGGAGTACTTGATCCACTTCTGATTGCTTGGTTAATAACTCCTCAATCCAATTAGCTAAACTTAATTGCGTTCTTGCAACATTGATTCGTTGATTGGTTTCTTTTAAGGATTCAAAAGCAATTTGAGCTTCAGCAGGTATTCCTGTGAAATTTTTATCCTTTTTAAATTCCTTAACTTTCTCATCAATAACAAACAGCTCAGATTTCACTTTTTCTAATCGATTATCAATAAATTCTTTGGTTTTCTTTGATACTTGGCTTTTATCATTGATCGCATCAATATTGTATTGCCTTACCAACTCATCTAAGAAGTCTTCTGCCTTTTCTCTAACTGGATCTTGAAGAGTTAAGCTTAACACACTTGAGTTTTTACTTACTGAAGAAATATTGACTCTTTGCTTATAGCTATTGATTAATTGATATTTAGGTGTCATTTTTACAATGATATTAGAAAAATTCTCTTTCTTTAGATTTTGTTTTTCAATTTTAAAAACACCTAGATCATTGTTAATAATTTCACCAAATACGTGAGAAGAAATTAATTCTCCCTCGAAATTCTTTAATTCAAAATTAATATCATCTAAAATATTGATATTGATTAGCGTGTCTTTTTCAATTAAAATCGAATCCTTTTTTATAAAATTGATTTTAATGGGAGAAGATGATTTATAAATTTCGCTTTCAATTACTCTACCAGAAACAAAATAAGAAACTCCTAGATGTAAAGAATCTACAACATTTCCAATAATTTTTCTAGACTTTAAAATTTCAATTTCGTTATCTGTATTATTTGTAGATCCGCCACCAATAATTCCTAAATCTTCAAAAGCTGCTAATTCTGCAGAAATTCCTGACTTTTGATTATCTTTTATTAAAATTGAGGCTGATGCACTGTACTCAGGAGTCGAATATCTTAAGTATAAGAATGACAAAATTGTTGAAATAAAAACACCTAGAACAAACCATTTCCAATATCTTAAATACTTTTCAAGTACCGATCTAATGTTTATTGTATCACTCTCGTCATGAAATTGGTTAATATGAGTATAATTATGTGATGTTTTCATAAAAATTTATCTAGATAAAACAGCAATTAAGGAAATTAATATTGATCCTATAGAAATAAATAAACCCGTATTTTGATTGGTTGCTGCTGATTGTGACTTTGCATTATTTGGTTCCACATAAATCAAATCATTTTGTTGTAAATAATATACAGGTGAAGTGAAAGTATTATTTGATCTTAAATCAACAAGATATTCAACTTTTTTATTTCCTTCTTCACGAATCACTTTTATATTATTTCGTTGAGCAGAAATATTTGTGTCTCCTGCTAAACCTAATGCTTCTATAATTGTTATTCGTTCATTAGGTATTGTATAAGTCCCTGGAATCTTAACATCACCACTTACAGTAATTTTAAAATTTGTTATTCGAATATTTACTGTTGGCTTTTTAACATATTCAGGATCTAATTTATTCTTAAATAACTTAATAGTTTCCTCTCTTGTTAAGCCACCTATTTTTAACTTACCTAAAACAGGAAAATCTATATTTCCATTAGAGTCTATTAAGTATGTTTGTTGTAAAGGTTGCCCTGCAGCAGCTCCATTTGTAGCAGAGAATGTCACAGCAGGTAAATTAAAAGGCATTACGGCTTCTATATCTTGAGCAGATATAGTGATTTGCAACAAATCATCAGGCTTAAAAATTGTCTTATAATTATTAGACACTAAAGATTGATTAATTTCATCATTTTGAAAATAGGTAATTGATTTCTTAGAAACACAAGAAGAAAAAACAATTAAACTCAACACTAAGCATAGGACTCTTTTCATTAAATAAAATAGTAAGAAATTATTCAGCGAAAATACATTTTTAGAATTAATCTAAAGAAACTTTCTTGTCCAATTTTTCGTAAATAGAATTATTGGAAATAAATTCAGGAACAATCTGTTTCATTAATAAAACATTGTTGTGATTCCCATTACAGCTATTTTCGAAACATAATTTTTCAATACTCGTCTTCACATTTCTACAATCTATCTCTTTAGTTTTAGCAATCATTATTTTTTCGTGATATGTAGGTGTTGTGTTTTCGCCATTGGCCAATAACTCTTCATGTAATTTTTCACCAGGTCTTAACCCTGTAATTTGAATATCGATTTCACTAGGGTATTTAAATCCTGATAATTGAATCATTTTTTTAGCAATTTCAAATATTTTCACTGGTTTTCCCATATCAAAAATATAAATCTCACCTCCTTTACCCATACTTCCTGCTTCTAAAACCAAATTGCATGCCTCAGGAATCGTCATAAAATACCTTGTTATTTCCTTGTCAGTAACTGTTAAAGCATTTCCTTTTAATAATTGCTTTCTAAATAATGGTATTACTGAACCATTGGAGCCTAGGACATTCCCAAATCGTGTGGTGGTAAATTTTGTCTTCTTAGTCTCCTTACTTAAACAACTGACATATAATTCAGCAATACGTTTAGTAGCTCCCATAATATTGGTAGGGTTTACCGCTTTATCTGTAGAAATCATTACAAAACGATCAACTTTATATTTCACTGAAAGATCTGATATTATTTTTGTTCCTTCAACATTAGTTTTAATTGCTTCATAAGGATTGTCCTCCATAAGAGGAACATGTTTATATGCTGCAGCATGAAACACTTTATGCGGCTTATAAATTTCAAAAACCTCATCAATTCTATCGGAATCGGAAACGTCGGCGACAATACTAATGACATTTTTTTTACCTTCACTTAACAATTCTTGTTGGAGGTCATATAGTGCAGATTCTGCCTGATCTAATAGTATTAATTGTTTATATCTATATCCTGAAATCTGCCTTGAAATTTCTGACCCTATAGAACCTGCTGCCCCAGTAATTAAAACAACTTTATTATTAACTTCTCTCCCTATAATTGGATTTATGATATTGATTGGCACTCTATCTAATAAATCTTCAATCTTTACTTGCCTAATTTGACTTGCTTGTAAATCACCTCCAATCCATTTATCTAGAGATGGTACAATCTTAACTTTCAATTGCATATTTATTAATCCATCAGTAATTTCCAATAGCCTACTAGATAAAATATTCTGAATAGAAATAATCACCTCTTTTATAGAATTTTTCTCAAGGAAAGAAGGTGTTAAATCTTTATTATGAAAAATCTTGACCTGATCAATTTTTTTTCCTGTCTTTTTTAGATCATCATCGATAAACCCAATAATATTGTAATGATTTTGTCCATCTCTTCGAATGGCACCGTAAGTAATCAACCCTGAATCTCCCGCTCCATATATCAACACATTAACTTGTTCTTTTAGTCTACTGGATATTACTTCATAAAAGGCTTTAAAAAGAAATCTAGAAATTATTAACGAAAATGTATTAACAAAATAATGTATGATAATAATAGATATTGGAATATTATATTTATCAAAAACTCCAAAGGCTCTTAGCAGTAATGTTGCTATCAAAGCAATTGAAGACATCAATAATGTTCCCGCAAATACATTAAAAGCGTCTCTTGTACCTGTATGCCTTATAACTCCTTTATAAGAACCAACAATTAAAAAAGATGATAATGCTGCTAATGTAATAAAAGGTATCTGGTAGATTAATATAAACTTATCAAAATCAAAAGTTGCATCAAATCTTATAAAATAAGCAAACACAAAAGTCAAAACAACTAATAATAAATCTATTAGTAAAACGATCCATTTGGATGAATATCTCTCTAATTTTGATAATAAAAAATCTCTAATCATGCAATTAGGCTTGGATACCAAATGTACATGTTTTTTGTAATTTATACAACTAGATAAAGGCCCTTAATATTCCAGAAATTCTATTTTTATCATCGATGGTTAAATTTGATCCAGAAGGTAGGCATAGTCCTTTTTCAAACAAACTTCCCGAAAAATTATCTCCATAAAAAATTGCATTTTTAAAAACCGGTTGCATATGCATTGGTTTCCATAAAGGCCTTGATTCTATATTATCTTCTAATAAAGCTTGGCGAATATTTTCTCTGGTAAAACTTGTTATATTTGAACATATTTTAACACAAGTTAACCAATGAGTTGAAAAAAAATCATTAGATGGTTCTGATAAAAGACTAACTCCTTTAGTTTCTTTAAATATGTTTTTATAGAAGTTATTATTATTACGTCTCAAATTTATATAAGATTCTAGAAAATTAATTTGTTTTCTTCCTACCCCTGCTAAAATATCACTCATTTTATAATTATATCCAATTTGACTATGTTGATAGAAATGCCTATCATCTCTAGCTTGATTTGATAAATATTTTGCTTTTTCTTTATTCTCTTCATCCTTACACACCAATGCACCTCCTCCATTAGCAGTAATTATCTTATTGGTATTAAATGATAGTATTCCAAAATCACCAAAAGTTCCACACTTTTGTCCTTTATATGTAGATCCTAAAGATTCCGCAGCATCTTCTATTAAAGTAATTCCGTAAACTTTTGCTATTTTAGAAATCTCCTCTATTTTTGCTGGCATACCATATAAATGAACTACAATAATAGCTTTTGGTTTTTTCCCTTTTTTAATTCTATCCTGGATAGCTTCCTCTAATAAAACGGGACACATATTCCATGTTTCTTCTTCACTATCAATAAAAATCGGAGTTGCTCCTAAGTATACAATTGGATTTGAGGTGGCAATAAAAGTCATACTTTGGCATAATACTTCATCTCCTTTACTAATTCCACTAATAATAAGAGCTAAATGAATTGCAGCCGTTCCTGTGTTTGTACAGGTAACAAAGGAATTATTAGATAAAAAAACTTCAAGATCTTCTTCGAATCCCTTTAAATTATTTTCATATCCTGATGCTACTCCTTTTAAAGTATCTTCATTAATAGGTTCTGAATCAGAGAGTTTTATCCTAGACATTCTTATAAACGTAATGTTTTAACTATGTAATAAATATCTTTTAAAAAACTGTAATTTTCTACATAATTTATATTAATTTTTACTTTTTTAGGCCAAATCACTTCCCGATTATATTTATCTGGATCTTCTTTATCTATTAAAATTTCTTCTTCTTTCTTGAAACACAAAGACGCCGGGCCTGTTATCCCAGGTCTTACGTTTAGCAAGATCCTATCTCTTCCTTCAAGCTTATCTGCGAAACCTTCAATATCTGGCCTAGGCCCGACAAAACTCATATTTCCAATTAGCACATTTATTACTTGAGGTAATTCATCCATTTTAGATTTTCTAAGAAACTTTCCAAATCTAGAAATCTTATGATCTTTATTATTTACTAACGTTTGTATTTTATAAATAAAAAACGGCTTCCCGTATCTCCCCACTCTTCTTTGGATAAAAATACCTGTCCCTCCAATAATTAGATAAGATAAAATAACTAATATAATTATTAGCCAACCGATAAAAAAAATAGTTAATATAGAGGCTATGAAATCAAATGATCGCTTTATTATTTTATCAGTAGTAGTCAACTAAATATCAGTTTGATCAATAGTTTGAAAGTTTGTTGCATAAAAAAGTCCATCTTTTAATTGCAATTTATAAAAATCATCATTGCCAACTTCTTTTAAGGTCTTCCTTCCCTCCCAAATGATAATTTTCTTTTCATCATTAATCACAAATGCTCCTGGATAGGGTTTTGTTGTAGCTCTTACTAGTCTATCAACCTCTTCAATAGTCATCGACAAAAATATTTGACCATCACTAGGTTTTCTACCTTCCCAATATGTTGCCTTAGATTCATCTTGTAATTCACCCCTTACCTTGCCATCTTCTAAATCTTTGAAAAGCTTTTTTATAAGTAATTCATGAGCATCATTAACTTTTTTATACAAAGTAGTAGCTGTTTCATAAGCTTCAATCAACACAATTTCTTGTCTAAGAATCAGTCCTGTATCAACACCTTTGTCCATCTTAAAAAAAGTAACCCCAGTTCTATCTAACCCTTTAATAATTACCCAAGGAATAGCAGCCCTTCCTCTACCTACTGGCAACAATGTTGGATGGGCTCCAATTACTCCATATTTAGGGGTCCTAATAATCTCTTCAGATGCAATCTGAGACCATCCAATGATAAACAACCAATCAATTTTGTGCAGTTTTAAAGCATTAACAACCTCTTCTTCATTGATATGGTTAATTTTTAATACCTGTATTGAATGTTTAGAAGCAAACTCATCTACAAAAATTCTTCCTGATTTCTTTACTGCCTTATTATCTGGGATAGAAATAATAAGAGACAACTCACCTCCTATTTCATAAATAGCTTCCATACAGCTCAGTCCTATCTGTACACATGTAACAAATCCAAATTTCATAAATATTAATAAGTGGGTGATTTTTTAAACATATATGTAAAAGTTTTAAAAAAAACGATCATATCTGTATAAAGTGATATTCTCTCGACATACTCTCCATCAAGTGCAGCTTTTTCTTCTTCAGACATATTATCATATGAATGGACCTGAGCCCATCCTGTAATTCCAGGCCTCAAACTTATTGAGTTATTTTCTTTTCTCAACTTTATCAAATTCTTTTGCAAAGCTATTGGTGGTCTCGGTCCAATCCAACTCATGTCTCCTTTTAGGATATTAAAAATCTGGGTTATCTCATCAAAATTTGATTGCCTGAGTACTTTTCCAAATGGAGTGATTTTTATCTTGTCTTTTTCTGTAGATTCCATATCTGGGGTAGAGATAGGCATGCTTCGAAACTTATAAAAATTAAACTCTTGTCCATATCTTCCTACTCTCTTTTGTTTGAAGATAGGATTATGGCCATCTTGTAAAAAAATAATCAATGGTATTAATATAAATACTGGGAGTGTTAATGCCATAAATAATAATACAAAAAATATATCTAATATCCTTTTTACAATTGGGTACATATTAATCTAAAATTTGAAAAACAGATTGAAATGCTTCTGCATATATTTTTCCAGACTGACCTCCTCTTATTGCCGCCAAACCCTTTAACACTTCCACTGATCTAGGATGAGGATAAGGTCTCATAACTCCTTTATATGCATTTAAAGATTCAATTTTTTTATTAACTCCCTCTTCTCCCACTTCTATAAAAGTATTAGGGCTAAAAGGATCTACATTTGAAGAAAATGCCCAATCTGTTGACGAAGGAACTTCCATAAAATATAACCCTTTTAATGATTTCACTCCTTCTCTTCTCTGAAAAAGCCTTGCAGCAGCTTGACACGCTCTAGACACACATAAATGGTCATCATTTAAATCTGATGGGTGATGTGTAAAAATATAATCAGGCTGAGTCTCTTCTATTATTTTTTCAATAAACTGAACAAGCTCTAAATGAGGAACAGTATTAAACTTAATATTAGGAAAACTTCCTAATATAGGAGCTTCTGCACCTATAATTTCTTGAGCTTTTAAAGTATCTCTTTCTAATTCTTCCAATTCTGGCCTAAATTGCCTTGCATCAACATTTCCTGATAAAATGCAATTATAAATTGTATGCCCTTGTTTTGAAAGAACATACGACGAAGCTCCAAATCCTAAAACCTCATCATCTGGATGAGCCGTTACAGTTAAATATATACTCATTGAAATGATTTTATTGTTTTTACCAATCCTTCTTTCGTTTTTAAAGGCAATTTACCCTTTACTTCTTTTCTAATCTTTTCATTACTTACTACAAAGTTCTCTACCATTTTATCTAATCTATGTGTATCCATAGGCAATTTAAAAAATCCACAAACCTTAGCTACAGACCTAACAATCTTTTTATTTACATTATAGATCCTTACTTTTTTATGCCTAGTTTCAGCTATTAGTGTAACAAGTTCTTTTGTAGATATAGTTTCATCATCAGACACGTTATAAACTCCTGATTTAATGGTTTGTTCTAAACAAGCATTAATTATAAAACACAAGTTCTCTATACTTGCAAATGATCTCTGGTTTTCAAACTTACCTAAAGGATATGGTATTCCTAAAGTAACAAATTTATATAGAAGATTCAAGTTTCCTTTATTTTCTGGACCATGAACCATGCATGGTCTCAAAATGTAAATACTTTTACCATCCGTCAACTTTTTATTTAAAAGGTATTCTTCTGCTTGTAATTTTGATTTTCCATAAGGCGTAGTAGGTGTCGCTTTTGTGTCCTCTGTTAAAACACCTTCTATTGTATCTGCTACAGCTTTTACAGAACTTAGATAAATAAAAATTTTACAATCACTTTGCAAAAAAAGGTCAAACATTTTTATTGTCAAATCTCTATTTACCTCATAATAAACATCTGCTCCTACTTCATTTTTTAAATCGTGTGCTTTTCCTGCAAGATGAATAAATGCGAAATTCTCATTAAAAGAATTTACATCTATTGAGTCATTAGATATATAGTCATCAGACACTTTTCTTGAGGTTCCTTGTATATTGTACTTACCAGAAAGGTAAGGTTTTAAGTTTTTCCCTATAAAACCTGTAATTCCGGATATTAAGACTGACTTCATAATAAAGAGAGTATTGATTTTGCCATTTCTTTATTTATTTTCTCTCGAGAAAACTTCTCTTTAAACTCCTTTCTTTCTATATTCTCATATGGCTTACTTTCTAACTTACTTATGAATTCCTCTACCTCCCCAGGCTGAAAAGTAATTACATTCTTCAGATTGTCTTCTAAAAAAAGTTTAGAAAAACCTGAAACGCCTGCAATCACTGGTTTGTTAAAAGCACCGTACTCAAAAATCTTTGAGGGTAAAACTCGTTCGAAAGCTTTTTGCTTATTGAGATGTAAAAAAAGGTAATCTGTTTTTTGATAATATTCTATTAAAGTATCTCTATTAACTGGCGGCAATAGTGAAACATTCTTTAATCCTCTTTCTTTAACTTCTTTTTCAAGTTTATCCTTCACCGCACCATCACCTACTATCAGAAAATCAAATTTGTCTTTTAATTTTTCTGCCGCCTCAGGAATGATGATATGTAAACCTTGGCTTTCTCCTATATTTCCTCCATAAAAAATTGTTTTTCTCTTTTCATTTTGAACATATTCAATTTTCTTAGGGTTTAAAAATATTGAATCGATTCCATTTGTAAAAAAAGTATAGTTCTTTTTATATTTATCAAAATAAGGTTTAAACCCTTCAGAAACAAGGTTGATGTGATTTGCCCTACCAAATGTATAATTCTCAATCGGAACTAAGATAGTATTTAAAACAGTTTTTATAATCGAGTTAGAATATACATCTACAATAGTTTCTCTAAAAATATCTCTGATATCTAAATACAATTTTGCTTTATGAATTCTCGCTATTTTTGCTCCCAAACACGCTGTGAAAAGTCTTGAAGAGGAAGCATATACTAAATCATATTTTTCCTTTTTAGCTATCTTTTTTGCTTCAAAATAAAATTTCTTGAACGATTTAATTTGTCCAAAAATACCACCTCCATGTGACGGTATCTCTATTCTATTAATTGTTACATTTGAGCTTGGGTTTTCTAGACTTTTAGCTTTTACTTTGTAGGAGTCGTATCTATTAGGATGTGTTGTAATTACATCTAATTGATCTTCAGTTTTGATTATTGGCAAGAGTTCTTTAAATAATGAGGAATTTCTAAAGGAACCCGCACATAAATCTGGTTCAAAATAAAAACTAAGAAATAAAATTTTCATAAAGAAATTTTAGTTACCAAATATTGATCAAAAGTAATTATAATTTTTTGTGCATCCTTTGTTTTATTAAATCCTTTTGCTAAATGGTATTTTTTTACCTCAATAGAACTCGCACCTTCAAATTCTAAGTTAATATCACCTATAAATACTTTACCCTTTTTAATTTCAAAATCAGTTCCAGCTTCTAAATGAAAAAATGCTTCTGCTTTATTATTTGTAGGTTTAGATATCTTGTCTTTTATTTCAACAAAGTCTTCATCCCATTGAAAAGATCTAGTGTGTAAGTAGCCAATAGGTTGGTATCCATTATGAGTTGCTGATATCTTATTTCCAGATTCTGATAGTTCTTTTATTCTAGCTCTTTTTGCAACTCTAAAGCCTCCCCAAACCTGAGATTGATTAGATGACTCTATTTGTACAGTATTATGTGAACTTGTACCTCGCTCTAATTGCCTTCTATCATCCTTCTCATAAGTTGAAGTTCCTGTATCTACAATAACAGGAGTTCCTTTATAAATTAACTCAAAACTAAATGTGTCACTGTGTGCATGAGCAGGCTGATAATCCACACCTATATTTCCCACATCAATAAAGAATTCATAATTTTTAGCAATAATTTTTCTATATCCAGAATCAAATAATTTCACTTCTTCAAAAGGGATATTAAGTTTGCTACCATAATGAAATAATTCTTTAGATGACAGTGCTATTCCTACAGCAGAATCATTAACCATAGGGATTTCTCCATTTTTGTATGTAACACTTGTCAACCAAGACAACATTTGACTTGCTTTTTCAATTAAGAAACACTTAATATCATCATTATTTTTCCAATTATTTAGCTGTATCAATTGTATGCAATCTAATAACCTATTTAATAATATCTGATGATACATTGGAGATAGTTCGAAATGCCCCCCATCTTTTAATATCTGTTCGTTAAGCTGAGAAACAAGTACTCTTTTTGCTTTTTTATAAATTCCTTCATCTTGAAAATAATATGCTCCAAAAAATAATGAAAATGCATTTTCTAATAAATGATTCCCTAGTAAATGGTATTCTAAGTTATTTAATAGAACCTGGTAATCATTGTAAAGAATTTGATCAATTTTTTCATCTTTAACTTTATGTTCAGATAAAAATTTAACCCAATTAATCGCTCTTAATGATATTGGATAAGGTTCCTTACCATCTTTCAAAAATTTATTACTGGATATGTAATTGTTGATTAGACCTATTCCATCTTCTTGATTAAATTCTTTCTGATTTAGAAAGTCGAAGTAATTCAAATTATACGTCCATAATTTCCCATATCCATTATAGTTCCAGTCTATTTTTTCTAGAAAATCATGTTGAATATTTAAAAAAGAGAAAGTGTTATGACTTAGAAAAGTATTAGAGTGTCTAACAACGTTTTTCCATTGAATATTATGGATATTCTTTGGTGGTTTTTTCTTATAGTTTTTACTCCTAACTTTTGCTCTAAAAAAATAATAGAATCGATAGTAAACTTGAATAAATCGAAGGTATTTTACAGTATTTAAAAGCAGCTTTACTCTATTGATATCCATTTCCCTTCTTTCAATGAATCGATAGCAGCAAATGACGCTTTCGTTGTATTTACGATCTCATCAAAAGCAATAATAGCTTCACCTCCAGACTTCTGATTCTGTATCAGTTCTTGAAACTGATTGTAATGCCCTTTGTCTTGTTTGGATGAACTTTTTGAAAACCCTTTAAATCCATACGCATTTAATTTCCTCCAGTTATCCATTATCAACGTTCGCTCTTGAGAAAAAACTTCCACACGTTCTTTTGAATATGATTTTGCGCCATTCGCAAAATAATTAATTACAGCATTTGTTCCATTTTCATACTTTAACAGAATACTTGCATTGTCAGTATTTTCCTGAGGATTCTTACCCATTGCGTTCATACAGACAGAAATCACCTTACTTCCAGATAGGTAAGTACACAAATCAATATAATGACATGCTTCTCCAATAATTCTTCCACCGCCTACTTCCATATCATGTACCCAAACATCACTAGGTATAAAACCAGCATTCATGGTAGCGATAATATTCATTGGCGTATTATCATTCCCTAAGAGTTTTTTCATTTGCTTTGCTAATGGTGCAAAACGTCTATTAAAACCAACTGAAATATTCGCTGTTTGTTTGTTATATACTTCAATTATCTCATCTAACTCTATTTTTGATAATGCTAATGGTTTTTCTACAAAAACGCTTTTGTTTTCTTTTAACGTTTCCAAAACCATTGAAGCATGCATATTGTGCTTTGTTGTTATGAAAACTAAATCGACATCTGAATCTTTTAAAATTTCTTTATAATCTGTAGTAGAACTCCCTATACTATACTTCTTTGCCATAGTCGTAGAAGATAGGCCTCCCGAACTGGCTATGAATTTAATATCTGCGCTTAACTTTTTCAAATTAGGAAGAATCGTAGCACTAGTAAAATTACCAGCTCCTACAATACCAATAACTCCTTTTTTTCCTTCAAAAGACTTAGAAGCAATAATGACAGTAGATTTCGGAGCTTCAGTAATATTATATTCTAAAATAGAAGCTATAGCCTTTGAAGACGCCATATCCCCATATATTTTTTGATATTCTACTAAAGGAATTCTTTCTGTAATTAATGGCCTTACATCTAATGATCCATTTGATATTGCGTTTAATACAGCTTCAAAATTTCTCTTTTCTGTCCAACGCACGTAACCGATAGGGTAATCATTCCCTTTTTGTTCGTATTCTTCATCATACCTTCCCGGTCCATAAGAACAAGATACTTGAAACGATATTTCTTTATTATAAAAGTCAGCTCTACTAATATCCAACCCAATAACTCCAACTAAAATAACTCTTCCTAATTTCCTACACATCTTAGCAGACTGTGCAATGATTTCATTGCTTTTGCTTGAGGCGGTAATAACAACACCATCAGCACCAATTCCGTTGGTATATGTTTCAACAAATTTAACTTGATCTGAACCTTCACTTGGATTGATAGCTACAATGCCTTTCTCTTTGGCTATTTTTATTTTCTCAGGATCGAAATCAAAACCAATTACATTACAGCCATTTGCTTTTAAAAGTTCAGCAGTAACTAGACCAATTAAACCTAAACCAACAACAACAATAGTCTCTCCAAAAGTAGGTTTCAATAAACGTATACCTTGTAAGCCTATAGATCCAATCACTGTAAATACAGCTTCTTCATCAGATACATTATTTGGAATTTTAGCAACTAAATTTTTTGGGACTAAAACGTATTCAGCATGATTCCCATTTGAAGCAACTCTATCTCCAACGTTAAGCTCAGTAACTCCTTTTCCTAAACCAACTACTTCTCCTACATTACAATAACCTAAAGGCAAAGGCTGCCCTAACTTGTTAAAAACAGCGTTTAAAGTTGGCTTTAACCCATCAGTTTTCACCTTATCTAATACCATTTTAACTTTATCAGGTTGCTGTTTCGCTTTCTGAATAAAATTAGCTTTTCCAAATTCAACAAGCATTCTTTCTGTTCCTAAAGAAACTAAAGTTTTGGTTGTTCTTATTAAAACGTGTCCTGATTTCACTAAAGGCACAGGTACTTCTTCTAATATGGTATTCCCTTTTTTAAGGTCTTGTATAATTTGTTTCATTATTTTTTAATGTGAACTCAGCGTTATAAATTAATATAAAAGTTTTCTTTCTTCTCGATTCGGGTAATTGATTAATACAGCTCTATATTTACCTTTGAATACAAAAAGACTTCCTGCTGCAGCTCCAATAACTTTAAATTTAGAAATTAAATTTTTAACATCATCTAAACTTCCAGCTCCACCTAATATTGTTAAGGGCATACTACATATTCCACGAATCAAATCAGCTAACTCTAAATCATATCCTTTCATTGTCCCATCATGATCAATAGAATTAACTACTATTTCTCCAACTCCAATATGTTCTAATTCTTTAATTAAATCGTTGAGTTTCCATTTTGATTTCTTTGTCCCATTAATTGTATAAATATCGTACCCCCAAAAAAGCTTTTTCTTTTTTACGTCAATAACGACTACAACACTTTGGTAGCCAATAACATTTCCAATTTTTTGACATAAAGTTAAATCTTCTAATGCTGCAGAAGAAAGAGCTACTTTTTCTGCTCCTAAATTTATTATTTTTCTAGCTTGTTCCACAGTAGTTACACCTCCTCCATAGCAAAATGGCATTCTACATTCAACTGCTAAATTTTTTATCATTTCAAGGTCAGGTGCTCTTTTCTCTTTAGATGCATCAATATCCAATACCATCAATTCATCTACTTCCTTTTCATTAAATATTTTCACAGCATTTATAGGATCCCCTACATACTTTGAGTCTTTAAAATTTACTGTTTTTACTAACCCTTTTTTATGGACTAATAGACAAGGTATTATTCTAGATCTAAGCATATTCTAATTCTGCAAAATTCTTTAACAATTGAACTCCATTCCTATGACTTTTTTCTGGATGAAACTGCATTCCAAAAATATGATTATCATAAATAGAAGATGTAAACTCAATACCATAATTGCATTTACTTAGTATATTTTCTTCATTTTCACATTCAAAATAATAGCTATGTACAAAGTAAAATCCAAAATCTTCATCTATATTATTAAATATTGGATGCTTCTTTGGATTCTTTATAGTATTCCATCCCATATGCGGTAAATATGGTTTATTGGAAATTATTTTTTTATCAAACTTCTTAACCATTCCTGGAATCCATCCTAAACCGGCTATTTCTCCTTCATCACTTCCGTTACCTAATATCTGCATTCCAACACATATCCCAAATACTGGTATTTTTTTTTCAAGAACTAAATAATTTAACTTTTCTTGCAAACCAGAATCTATTAGTTGTTGCATTGTTTCATCAAAAGCACCAACTCCTGGTAAGATTAACTTTTCCGCTTCATCTAATCCTTCGGGAGAACTAATAATTTTATGTTTTATATTTAAATTTTTAAATATCGTCGCTATAGCATAAATATTACCAGAACCATAATCTACAATTCCTATCATCTTTTCCCTCCTTTTTCCAGACCTAAAGCTCGCATTATTTTAGCGCCTATATTATAAATACTTTCTTGAGATTTATAATCTTTGTATGTTTTATTTGGAGCATCCATATAAGATTGAAGTTCTTCAACAGTTATGCCTAGTTTTGTAGCTATGTATTCGAAATCTTGTTTGATAGTTTTTGGCTCATAGGCTGGAGATTCTAGTTTTTTTAAAGCACCTTCTCTTGTCATCTGATTGGTTAAAATAAGACTAGAGTATTGAACTTTCCTAGTGTCATATCCAAATTTTTTAGGCAACCAATAACCTTCGTAAAACCTGGTAAATCTTGATTCGAAATGCTTTTGTGGATATTTTTGGTAACCATACTTATCAACAAGTAATTGCATTGCTTCATCTTTATTATAAGGCACAAAATCTAATGGTTTTATCAGTTTTATTCGTTTAAAATATGGAAGATATACTTTATGCCAAAGAATATTTGAAACCGGATAATATTTCAATTTACCAGTACCGTGTTTTTTATATATATCTTTTAATTGTATTGAATCAGATTGATAATACATCCATTCTAAAGGGTTTCTAACACACTCTGTAGAATAATTCCCCCCAGTAAGTATATGTTTAATTTTATGTTTTGACGCAAACTTATACATCGTCGCAAAAAATGCATGGTCTTGTGGAACATCGACGTGAGGAACTCCTGACTTAAAAAAAGCCAATTGTAAATCTTTAATTTCTTCCCAATTTATAACTTCAGTATATAAATCTAATCCTAATCCATCAACAAGTCTCTCTATATTATTTACAGCAATTTGTGAATTCCATCCAGCATCTACATGAAAGACTAGGGGTCTAAGCCCATACTTTTCCTTCATAACATATAATAGATACGAGCTATCTATTCCGCCACTCATTCCCATCAAACAATCAAAATCTTTGCCTTCTCCTTCTTTTTTTATTTTTTTTATAATCTCTTTAAGAGCTTTGTGACCTCTATCATCCGTATGCCATTTTGGTAAAATATCGGTATGAAAAGTATTGCAATGATCACAAACTCCTTTTTCATCAAAAATAATTTTAGAGTCAGTTGTGTCCATAACACAGTTTGAACATATGGTAATCCTATCCTGCATTTTCTTCAATTAAATTTATAATTCTATTAAAAGACCTTCTCTGATCAAATAAATCTAGCGCTTCTTCAGAGGGGAAGTACTTATCCTTTATTATATCTTCTGCTTTTTCTACAGCAAAATTAAACCAATTTGGATGATCTAAGTCTACTAAAATCAATCTTTTTTTCATACACAATGGTAATGAGTCATAGTAAGGGTGATACGAAATACAAACTGGGCTACCACAAAAAACGGCTTCGTAAACACTTCTTGGTGAAGAGTCGCTTGATGGAATAGATACAATTAATAATGATTTATGAAGTAACTCATACATTTTTGATCTATCTACTCTTCCTAAATCTTTATCCAAATCAGATAAATATTTGCTCAGATTGTTTTTATAAATACTATCATAAAAAGGGTATATAAATGTAATTGGAATTTTGAGGTCACCTCTATTTTGTAATATTTCTTTTATTCGATATAGCTCAGTAAAACCTCTAATCGAAATTATTTTTTCTCTTTTAATACTTTCTTCTAAAAAAGTAATTTCCTTTTTATACTCTAAGATTGATTTCAAGTCAATTCCATTCTGAATGATATACGGTGTTACTAATGAGATTTCATAACACTTTTCTTTCATTTTATCTGAATCTACTGTTATAAATTTAGCAGCTTTCAATGATTTTTTAGAAAAATACATGTAAATTTTTGATTTAAATGGCTTAATCAAAATATCACTTCCTTGTGGCGTTCCTATAAAATTCACTTTTGCTAAATACCCTAACCATAAATAATACATTGAATGAGCATAGTATATTGATTTAGGATTTTTTTTGAAGTGTTTTTTTAGTAAAAAGACTTGTACTGGCATTACTAAAAACTTAATAATATTTCTCCATAAATTACCTAGCTTAGATTGACCTCTAAATAGAATTTTATCTAAAATTAATAATTTCTCTATGTGGTCATCATCAGTGACAATTTTCTTAAAACCTTCACCTGCAATTAAATCAGTTAAAAGAGAAAGGTTTTCTTTTGGTAGGATTTCCTCAGCACTTCTATACCAATCCATTGCATGAAAATCTCTTGCTCCGCAAAGAAATACTATTTTTTTTTCCATATAAATTTACTTTTCACTTCAAACTTTTAATTAGAATTTTGACTATCTATTTCTTCTTTTAAAAACTCACTTTTCAATAAATAAATCCCGAAAATAGATATATATACCCATGGTAACCATAAAACACTATTATTAGCTACAAAAATAAACAATAATGGAAATACTAAAAAAGCACCTCTTATATTGAAGATATAACTATACTTTATCTTTGATAATCTTTTGATAAAAAATAACCAAAAAAATAAAATTATTACTCCATAAGCTGTTGCTATTAATGTTAATGAATTATCAGAAACTTCAATACCACTTTTACTTATTATCTGATTTTTCTTAAGTCCAAACATAAAAGAATTAAAAGATGACAATAATCCATCAACCGCAAGAGCATTTTTATCACTTCTAACATTAATATCAAATCCTTTTTGAGTTATTCTAGATTCCTTAAAATTGTTGTTAGTAAGTAACGATTTCATAGAACCTAAACTTGATAGTATAACTAAAGTTAAAATAGAAAAACTTAATAGTCTCTTTTTAACTTTAAAAGCACCTAAAATAAAAAAGACATTAACAATAATAAAAAGTATTAATGGCCCTCTAGAACCAGATACTACAATACCTCCAAAGACTAAAAGCGAAGTAAAGGCCCACATTAATTGAATTTTTCTTAATAATAATATATAAATTAAATAAAAAGTGAATAAGTAATTGGAATAAACATTCGATGCTCCATAAATCCCTTCATACCTCCCCATTTCGACATGTGATGTTCCAGTTATTTCATAAGTAGGTAATCCTAAATAATGCAAAAAGCCTATGGTTCCATGAAAAACAATTTGCGAAATAATTACCAATTTTATGGTTTTATAATATTTAAATTTAATTGTACTAAAGGAAGAAAAAATAAAGAAAGGGAAAAACAAATACCACGATTTAAACAATAATTTTGAAAAATTTTCCCCAAAAATATTTGCCCTGACTCCACAAATAATTAATAGAACAGCGATGAAAAGTATAACTAAGAAAATATCTTTTTGCTTTTTTTTAATATTATTTGCTATGAATAAAACTGAAAAAACACCGAATGGAAATTCGGTATCCCAAAAAGAAAATCCAAATAAACTTAATTTAAAAATGCTCGTAAGGATTGGAGCTAAAGGAAAATAAACTAAAAAAAATATTAAAAATTTTTCCTTCATATATTTATTACTTTTTTGAGAGATCAATTTTTGCATCTAGCAAATATTCTTTTTTTATCTATTAAAAACCTTTGCAATTATATTATTCTTTTTTAGAGCGTACTTTGTAATATTTTTAAATACACTAAAAAAATAAATAGTATAATTAATTTTAGCATCTTTATTTTTAATAATAACATACATAAGAGCAATTATTGTTCTTAAATGATTTAAACCATAATTAACTGCTGAAGCAGAAGATTTTGTAACTCTATATTCTACTAATGCATCCTTAATTAGAAAAAAACTATATCCATCTAATTTCAACATACACCAGAACACATAATCTTCTACAGCTAAAAAACCTGAAAATTCGTTAAAATTATATTTTAGTAATTTATTGGAAATTATAACAGATGAAAAAGTTATTTGATTACTCTTTATTAGGTCGTTAATTGTATTTACATTTTTTTTATTGGTTTTTTCTTTAATGTCGCCATTAAAGTTTAAGCAGTTTGTATGTATTAAAAAAAAATCGTCTTCTAAATGCTTATCTTTCAAAAACTGAAGTTGTTTTTCAAGTTTATTAGGCATCCAAATATCATCATCATCACAAAAGGCTATATATTTTCCCTTAGCTTTCTTGATACCAAAATTTCTATTAACCGCAATTATTCCATCATTTTGATTCTGATATGGTAAAATTCTATCATCATTAATCTCTTCGATTACTTTTAAGAAATCATAATTCGAAAAATTATCAACCACAATTAATTCAAAATCTTTAAACGTTTGATTTAAAATACCAAAAATAGTTTCTTTAACTAACTCTGGTCTATTATAAGTTGTTACTATGACACTTACTTTTGGCATTATTGATCTTCTAAATAAATAAATAAATCGTTGATTCCATCTTTCAGCTCCTTCTTAAAATCTATTAATGATTTTTTTGCTAAAGAATTAGAAATTTCATTGGCTCCTTCAGTGGTCTTTTTTGCAGCAACCCATTCCTCATTTTCATTTATAAAAATGGGAACATCTTCATTATATTTTTGTTTATAAACTTCTTTTACAGCGACAGCGACATCTAACATGGTGATAGAATTAGACGAGCTAAAATGCATTGTGTTTTCTGTTCTAGAATTTTCATCTAACAACAATATTTCCACTCCTTTACAAACATCAGAAAAATGAATAAAATCTCGTATTGCGCTACCATCAGATTTAAGGGTAATTCTCTTATTCACAAATGCAGATTTCGTTAAATCATTCACTATCAAGCTCCAACATTTTGCGTCAAAAAAAACAGGTTCTCCATAACTGTTAGACAATCTAATATTTGTACAGGCTATATTAGTTTTCCTATTATAATAGTTGCAAATTTCTTCACTTAAAGCATGTGTTAACCCATATACATTAAAAGGTGTAACATTTTGTGTCTCTTTGACAGATCCTAATTGATTCTTCCCGTAAACATGAATTGTAGAGAAATAGATAAACTTCTTTAACTCATTAGCAACATTCTTATCTAAAAGATTCCATGTTGATTGTACGTTTACTTGAGAAACAAAATCTGGATTCCCTTCAGAATCGTGATGATCTAAAGATATCAAATGTATTATTGCGTCTGCTTTTTCATTACAAATAGCATCTATTGTTTTTGAATCTCTTATGTCACCTATTATAAACTTGCTAATGATTTCTGTCCATCCCTTTTTTTGTGGTATTTTCTTAGAACAAACAGCAGTTACGTCATGTCCAATACTGCTTAAGAATAAACTTAACCTAGCTCCAATATATCCACTAGCTCCAGTGATAACAACTTTCATAAATTAGCTTATCTATCTTTAATTGACCAATCATAGTCAATTATTTCATTAGTATGGGGATCCATTCTTACAATTTCATTTGGATCGTGAGGGATGTCTGTAAAATTAACAATAAAAGACTCTTCTAAACCAACTCCCATAAATCCATTCCAAACAAATGGAGGCACAGTAACTCTAACATAGTTCTCTCCGCCCATATAAACTACTTGAGTTTCTCCATAAGTTGGAGAATCTTCTCTATAATCATATAAAACAAATTTTATTTTCCCTTTAAGAACAGCATAATTTAAAGTCATCTCTTTATGTAAATGCCACCCTTTTACAATTCCTGGATAAACAGTAGAACAATAGACTTCCCCAAAAGCATTGTATTCTTCATCTGAACTCTTCATTATATGAAGAATTTTACCTCTATCGTCAGGTATTCTTTTTAACTCTTTTACTATTACCCCTTTAATCATTTCCTGTGTTTAAAAATGTTTTTATATCTTCTAATGTAAGTACAATTGGATCTTTTCCTTCAAGATGATCAATATACCAATTAACTGTACGCTCTATGGTTTCTTCAAAATTCCAAGTCGGATACCAATTCAATTGAGTATTCGATTTATCACAATTAAGATGAAGTATTGATGCTTCATGGTTTGCTTTCTCATCGTGTTGAACATCAATATTTCCTGAACCAAATACTGAAATTACTTTTTGAGAAAGCTCTTTAACAGTTTTAATTGATTTAATCTCTGGCCCAAAATTCCAAGCTCCAGAATACTTATCTGGATTCTCATAAAGTCTAACTCCTAATAATAAATATCCAGAAAGAGGCTCTAAAACATGTTGCCATGGTCTTGTTGCATGCGGATTTCTTATAACTATTGGTTTATTATCTGACAATGCTCTAATACAGTCTGGTATAATTCTATCCAAAGCCCAATCTCCTCCACCTATAACATTTCCTGCTCTAACAGTACCAACTCCTATATTGGGGTTTTTACTAAAAAAAGAATCTATATAAGAAGAAAAAACAATTTCAGCAGCAGCTTTTGAAGCACTGTATGGATCATGTCCTCCTAATTCATCATTCTCTCTATACCCCCAGTTCCATTCTTTATTCTTGTAAGCTTTATCACTGGTTACATAAACAAATGATTTCACTGATTTTGATACTCTTACCGCCTCTAAAACATTTACCGAGCCAGCAACATTAGTATCAAATGTTAGTTTAGGGTTGTCATAAGAAAACCTTACCAAAGCTTGAGCTGCTAAATGAAAAACAATTTCAGGTTGATACGTTTCAAAAACTTCTTTCAATTTATCTCCATCTAAAATATTTGCTTCAATATGAAATATCTTTTTATTTAGTTGAAGTAAATTGAAATGATCGTCTTCATTTTCTGGAGGAAGAGCATATCCTATTACTTTAGCTCCCATTTCGTTTAACCAATAGGCCATCCAAGATCCTTTAAACCCTGTATGTCCAGTAACAAGAACTGTTTTTCCTTTATAAAAATCAGCTAAAACTGAATTTATTCCCATATTTTCCATGGCGCTTTATTTTCAGAGTACATTTCATTCAACATCTTATATTCTCTCATGGTATCCATAGGTTGCCAAAATCCATCATGATCAAACTGCATTAGCTCTCCATACTTAACCAAGCTCTTCATCGGTTGTTGTTCAAAAACAACATTGTCTCCCTCATCAATAAAATCAAATAAAGAATAATTAGCTACAAAGAAGCCTCCATTTATTCTACTTTTTGTCGCTTGAGGTTTCTCTTGAAATTCAGTAATCTCTCCTTTAGAATCAGACATAATTTCACCAAAACGACCAGCTGGTCTAACTCCTGTAAGTGTTAATGCTTTGTTATGTGACTTATGAAAAGAAACTAATTCATTTAAGTCTACATTACTCAAACCATCTCCATAGGTCAACATAAAAGACTCATTCGGTTCAATATATTTTTTAATTTTTTTAATTCTAGAACCTGTCATAGAATCCAACCCCGTTTCAGCAAAAGTAATCTTCCAATTTTGTTCTGAATGTCCATTCAAAATCTCCATAGAATCTTTCTTCCCTAGCGTAATTGAAAAATCTGTTGTTCTAGCTTCATAATTAATAAAATAATCTTTAATCACATTACTCTTATATCCTAAACATAAAATAAATTCGTTATGCCCTAAACTTGCATAGTACTTCATAATATGCCAAATAATAGGATGGTTACCTACTGGAATCATTGGTTTAGGAAGATTTTCAGCGACGTCTCTTATTCTTGTGCCGTAACCGCCACATAAAATTACTACTTTCATATTCTTATTTGTATATATTTATATAATTCTTAACACTTACAGATACATTATAATTTGCATCAAATTTTTTCTTTGCTTCTTCTGAAAAAGCTTTAATTTTCTCCTTGTTCATTAGCTTTATCACATGTTCACAAAGATCTTTTTCATCACATGGATTTACCACGTACCCATTTCTATCATGATCAATCTGTTCTGGAATACCAGCTATCCTTGTTCCAATCGTAGGTTTCCCTAAGCTCATTGCTTCTATAATTACATTAGGAAAATCTTCATTTGCAATAGATGGTAAAACTATAACATCTGATGCATTTATCAAATTAAATATATGAGATGTATTCCCTATCAATTTGACATCATTATCTAAATCATTTTCGCCAATATATTTTTCCAATAAAGCCTTTTCACTCCCTTGTCCTTCAATGATAAAATAAGGGAGATCTCCAGAAAGACTTTCAGACTCTTTCATCAATTTTATCGCCTTTAACAAGTATATATGTCCTTTGCGCTTCTCCAATAGTGCTATTGTAGAAAACAATAACCTACCTTTTAGATCAATATTTAATTCCTGAAGGTATTCAGCCTTTTCAATAGTTAAATCCCTGATTTTAACCCCATTAGAAATATTAACAATCTTATATTCAGGTAAATTCAAAACTTTTACCAATGCTTTTCCTGCATTTTTTGAACCAGTAATAAAAGTCGTTACTTTATTACCTATGTAAGGATCTATTATTCTATCTAACCATCTCAAAGGACTTTTGTAATCTTGAGCTATATTGTTAACTACATATATTATTTTTTTTACACCATACAATCTAGCTGCAAATACAGCCGAATACCCAGTATTTGCCGCAGGATATCCTCCATTGTTAATATGTATTATACTAGCATCCAATTTCTTAAAGGCTTTATACAATGGAAATATAGAATAAATTATAGCATAATACTTCCAAAAGAATAAAACAAAAGCTCCCAGTCCCTTGTATAATAAAGGGATATTTTTAACTCTTTTTAAAAGTTCCCTATGCACATCTTGTTTAGGTAACGCTAGCGGGATACAGTTGATATCATTACTATTTAATCTTTTCTTCAATTCTCTTTCATAATCTTCAGATTCCCTATATATGAAATGAATGTTATATATATTGTTTAATTCTTTTGAATTCAAAAAATTAGGAATCATATTTTCGCAACCAGCAAAAAACACACAATCCGAAAAATAAACTAACGTCTTTTTATTCTTCATTCTTTTTAAAAT
>Ga0209223_10001532_pt1 | contig 24925 bp, 25 predicted proteins | sample COG_06_FD_184750 | JGI IMG/M metagenome (GOLD analysis project Ga0209223, IMG submission 184750) | Pelagic Microbial community sample from North Sea - COGITO 998_met_06 (SPAdes) (version 2) | ecosystem: Environmental > Aquatic > Marine > Neritic zone/Coastal water | place: Helgoland, sampling...
GACTTTCTGCATTGTATAATCGTAAACCTCAAATTGAAAAACAATTGAAAAAATCCAAACAGGGATTAGCAATTGAAGAAGAAAGGTTGAAGCGGTTTAAATTTAGGCTTACAGAATTGAAAATGTTTTTGGGAGATTTTCAGATAAAACATTCAAAGTTTGGCTATGTTTATACATATGCAGATGGCTGTACATTTAATACCTTTACGCAAAATTTTGTAATTCCCGATTCACTAAAATCGGAGAATTTTAAAGTACGGCTGGTTACTATTGGCCCTGATGCCACTAGTGAATATGTAGATGAAGTACAGTTACAGGTTGGCGTCACAATAGGTAAGCCAGAAGACAAGTTGCCGAATGACTTTTATTTAGAATTTGATGATGCATTTACTTCAGATCAATTTGAATTGGGTAATTTTTCATTAAATCCAGTTGAATTGTATGAAGTGAGTAAACAATTACACAGTAGTTATCTTTATGGAGGAGATATTAACTTGGATTTAATTGCAAACGGAATAGGTGAAGTAAGAGGGGGAAAGCTAATTTCATCCACAGGAAAAGAACTGGATAATTATCCAGGGGATACTGATGAAGAAAAGATGGAGGCTAGAGTAAAACAAGAGTTTACTGAGCTAAGGCATGCATCCTTATCATTTAAGATGGAAGAAAATGATTTAGCCTTAACGGTTAGCTCTTTTACTGACCCTGTCAAATCAAACTTTTCAAAAAAAAACCGAGTGGCTAAACCTTTAAAAGAGAAATATTCTACTTTATCGGAAAATGATTTATTGAGTGCGTTTCGAACTTTCTATATATGTGAAAGGTTTATGGGAGAATTAATCCGTGCTGTTTATTTTAATTTTGAAGGAAAAACAAAAACAAAAATGCTGGCCCTACTAAAGCGTAAATTGGGTAAATCTGAGGTCGGGGTTAAAAGTATAACGATTGATTATGCTGAGTATTCAGACGTTGTTCATAATGATATTGATTTCTATACGCTTCTCTTAGAAAAATTTAAAAAACAAGAGGAGCTAGACAGAGCTATCATGGGGATTTAAAAATAAATTGATTTTTATTTGGATTGTAAAAATAACTTGTTTTAAATTTGTACTTGAAATGAAAAACGTAAACATCATGTCAATTATTAATGTTGGGATTATTAATCACAGGCAATAAGGATGGTATTATAAATATTTATAAAAAAGCCATCCAATCGGATGGCTTTTTTTATGACTTAATACCTTGAATGGATAAATCAGACTTTTTATTTTTCGAAATAATGAGTTGAGAAAACTGTTAAAATAGCAGTTAAATTTGCAATCTGAATGAACAAAACAATAAACATAATTATAGTCATTATTATTTCTACCCTACTTTGGTGAGATTGGAAGAATATTGAATAAATATTTAAGGCCTTTCTCTCTAGAGAAAGGCCTTTTTTTTTGAAGAATAAAATTAACTAAACAAAAACAAAATGTATTACAACGAAGAAACTATAATCTATTTGGATGGTAAGTGGGTAAAAGCCAAATCAGCATCTACGGATCTTTATTCACAAACTTTACATTATGGTGCTGGAGTTTTTGAAGGAATTAGGTCTTATAAAACAGAAGATGGTGCGAAAGTTTTTAAAGCAAAGGAGCATTATGAAAGGTTACTCTATTCTGCAGAGAAAATGCACATCCAATTAGAATATTCGGTGGAAGAGCTGACAAACCTTACCTATGAACTATTAGAAAAGAATAATTTGGATAATGCCTACATCAGACCATTGGTTTATCTCGGAGCAAATATGGCGCTGCAGCCAAATGCAGATGTTCATATTATGCTATCTGCTTGGGAATGGGGTAAATATTTGGGCGATTCTCAATTGCGTTTAATGACTTCTTCTTTTCAAAGGCCAAATCCGAAATCATGCTTTGTTGAAGCAAAAGTGACAGGGCACTATACAAATTCTATTTTAGCAACTACTGAAGCAAAACAAAAAGGATTTGATGAAGCTTTATTGCTAGATATGAATGAAAAAGTTGCTGAAGGACCCGGGGCAAATTTCTTTTATGAAAAAGAGGGAAAACTGTTTACGGCTCCTTTGGGAAATATATTAAATGGGGTAACAAGACAAACGATATTTGAACTTGCGGATGAATTAGGTTTTGAATTGGAAGAGAAATTTTTTACATCAGAAGATGTACATGAAGCTGATGGTGCTTTCTTTACAGGAACTGCAGCTGAAGTTGCAGGTATAGAGAGTTTAGATAATCACAAGTTTAATCTGAATTGGGAAGATACTATGGGGTTTGATCTGGCAAATGCTTATCAAAACCGTGTTAGAAAAAAGGAATACAAACAATTTGAATTAGTATAAAATGAATAAGTTTAGCAAAAGAGTAACACAAGATGATTCTCAGCCAGCGGCTCAGGCAATGTTGCATGCAATAGGTCTTACTGAAGAAGATTTTTCTAAAGCATTTGTTGGAATTGCTAGCACAGGGTATGAGGGTAATCCATGTAACATGCATTTGAACGATCTTGCCCAAAAGGTTAAGCACGGCACAAAAAATGCAGATTTAGTAGGGTTGGTTTTTAACACAATAGGTGTTAGTGATGGCATATCAATGGGTACACCAGGAATGCGATTTTCTCTTCCATCAAGAGATGTTATTGCGGATTCTATGGAAACCGTAGTCGAGGCTATGTCTTATGATGGTTTAGTCACTGTAGTTGGTTGTGACAAGAATATGCCAGGAGCACTAATAGCAATGTTGCGGTTAAATAGGCCCAGTATATTGGTTTATGGTGGGACAATTGCCTCTGGTTGTCATAATGATAAACCACTAGATGTGGTTTCTGCATTTGAAGCTTGGGGTCAAAAAGTTGCAGGAACGATCGATGATAAGGAATACAAAGAGGTAATAAAAAAAGCTTGTCCTGGAGCTGGTGCTTGTGGAGGTATGTATACTGCGAATACGATGGCATCAGCAATAGAGGCACTTGGGATGTCCTTGCCTTACAACTCTTCTAATCCGGCTTTGAGTCCTGAAAAGAAAACGGAAAGTGTAAAAGCTGGTGAAGCTATGCATTTGTTACTTGAGAAAGATATAAAGCCAAAGGACATAGTCACGAGAAAATCAATGGAAAATGCGATAAGACTCGTTACAGTATTGGGCGGATCTACAAATGCTGTTTTACATTTTCTTGCAATCGCTAAGGCCGCCGATGTAGATTTTAAACTGGATGATTTTCAAAAGATATCGGATTCTACGCCATTTTTAGCTGACCTAAAACCAAGTGGAGAATTTTTAATGGAGAATGTTCACCAGGCTGGAGGAATTCCTGCAGTATTAAAGTTCATGTTGGAAAATGATATGCTGCATGGAGATTGTTTAACGGTGACTGGAAAAACTTTAGCAGAAAATTTAAAAAATGTACCTAGTTTAATGATTGGTCAAAAAGTAATCCGGCCTTTGGATAATCCAATAAAATCAACGGGTCATTTACGTGTATTAAAAGGAAATATCTCTCCAAAAGGAGCTGTCGCAAAAATCACAGGAAAAGAGGGACTAGAATTCACTGGGACAGCTCGGATATTTAATTCTGAGTATGAAGCTACCGATGGAATCCGAAACGGAGAGGTGCAAAAAGGAGATGTTGTGGTAATACGTTATGAAGGGCCAAAAGGGGGGCCAGGAATGCCTGAAATGTTAAAGCCAACTGCTGCCATAATAGGTGCTGGATTGGGTAATGATGTTGCTTTAATAACGGACGGCAGGTTTTCTGGCGGTTCGCATGGTTTTGTTGTTGGACATGTATCTCCAGAAGCGCAAGATGGGGGTCCTATTGCATTGTTAGAAAATGGAGATATCATAACCATAAACGCTGTTAAAAATACAATAGATATGGACGTTTCTAATCAAGAATTAGCAATAAGAAAGCGTAAATGGAAAGCTCCTAAATTAAAGTTTAATAAAGGAGTGATGTATAAATATGCTAGAACCGTTTCATGTGCCTCCGAAGGTTGTGTTACAGATGAATTTTAAAATGAATAAAATGGAAACTTTAGAAGTTAAAAATACAATGCCGAAGCTAGGTTTAATGACTGGTTCACAAGCAGTAGTTCAAGCTTTAATTGCTGAAGGTGTAGATTTGATGTTTGGATACCCAGGAGGAGCTATTATGCCGGTATATGATGCATTATATGATGTTGAAGAGGAACTGAAACATGTTTTAGCAAGACATGAACAAGGGGCGGTACATGCAGCCCAAGGATATGCAAGAGCAACAGGGAAAGTGGGTGTTTGTATTGCAACTTCAGGTCCCGGTGCAACCAACTTGATAACAGGTATTGCAGATGCGCAAATTGATTCAACTCCTTTAGTTTGTATCACAGGGCAAGTTGCCAGTCATTTATTAGGGACTGATGCTTTTCAGGAAACGGATGTTGTTGGAATTTCAATGCCGGTCACAAAATGGAATTTTCAAGTTACTCGGGCAGAAGAAATACCGCTGGCAATAGCGAAGGCATTTTATATTGCGCGTTCTGGAAAGCCAGGCCCGGTATTGGTGGATATCACCAAAGATGCACAGTTTGGAGAAGTAGATTTTAACTATGTTCCATTCACGGGAATGCGAAGCTACCAACCTAAACCAAAATTAGATTTGGATTCGGTAAAAGCAGCAGCTAATTTAATCAATAGCGCTAAACGTCCATTTATATTGTTTGGTCAAGGAATAATCTTGTCTGATGCTGAGAAAGAATTTAAAGCTTTTATAGAAAAAACGGGGATACCCTCTGCTTGGACAATACTAGGGCTATCTGCACTAGAATCGGATCACTATTTAAATGTAGGAATGTTAGGAATGCATGGAAATTATGCTCCCAATAAACTCACCAACGAATGTGATGTGTTGATTGCGATTGGTATGCGTTTCGATGATAGAATAACAGGCGATTTAAGCAGGTATGCAAAGCAAGCGAAAATTATACATATAGAAATAGATCCGTCAGAGGTTAGTAAAAATGTGCATGCAGATATCCCTGTTGTTGCGGACGCCAAAGAAGCGTTACTGGAATTGTCTAAAATAGTAGATGAAAAAGCACATACAGAGTGGTTGGAGAAGTTTAGTGCGTTGGAAAAGGAAGAATATGAAGTAGTAATTGAAAATGAACTTTTTCCGTCAACTGAAAAGCTGACCATGGGTGAGGTGATAAATGAAATAAATGTTCAGTCCGATCATAATAATATAGTAGTGACAGACGTAGGACAGCATCAAATGATGTCTTGTAGATATTTTAAATTCAAACAAACCAAATCTATGATAACCTCCGGTGGTCTAGGAACTATGGGATTTTGTTTGCCAGCTGCTATTGGCGCAAAAATGGGCCAACCAAATAAACAGGTGGTAGCTGTTATCGGAGATGGGGGCTTTCAGATGACACTCCAAGAGCTAGGAACCATGTTTCAATATGGTGTTGATGTGAAAATAGTTGTTCTAAATAATGAATTTTTAGGAATGGTTAGACAATGGCAAGAGATGTTTTTCGAAAAAAGATATGCATCTACAACTATGGTTAATCCAGATTTTCAAACGATTGTTTCTGGATATGGTATTACCACTAAAAAGGTAGTAAAACGACATGAATTAGCCGATGCAGTGAAAGAAATGTTGAACCATAAAGGGGCCTATTTTTTAGAGGCAGCAGTTGGTCAAGAAAATAATGTTTTTCCAATGGTTCCAACGGGGGCTTCAGTAAGCGAGATAAGACTTAAATAAAATGAAAAAAGAAAGATATACAATCTCTGTTTTTACCGAAGATATAGTAGGTATGCTGAATAGGGTGACAATAATATTTACACGTAGGAAAATAAATATTGAGAGCATTGCTGCATCAGAAAGCGAAATACAAAACATTCATCGCTATACACTTGTAATAAGTGAACCTGAAGATATGGTAAAGAAGGTTGTTCTTCAGCTTGAAAAACAAGTTGAGGTAGTTAAGGCCGTTTATCACAAGGATTCAGAGGTGGTTTATCAGGAAATAGCTTTATACAAAGTACCTACTGAAGTATTGCTATCTGGAGGGGAGGCTGAGAAAATAGTCAGAGCACATCATGCTCGGGTTTTGTCGGTTGAACCTGCATTTACGGTTATCGAAAAAACCGGCCATAAGGATGAAACACAAGCACTTTTCGATGAACTAGAACCCTATGGAATGCTGGAATTTGTTAGATCGGGCAGAGTAGCGATTACCAAACCAATGAAAACTTTGAAATCAATAGTTGAAGAATTAGAAAACGTACAACCCTAAAAAAAATAGAAGCAATGGAAAATTATTACAATTCACTATCACGAGAAGACCAACTTTTGCAGCTTGGAAAATGTGATTTTATGGACAGCTACGAATTTGCGAATGGAGTTGACAAACTTAAAAATAAAAAAGTAGTAATCGTTGGATGCGGAGCTCAAGGATTAAATCAAGGGCTTAATATGAGAGATTCAGGACTGAATGTTGCTTATGCATTAAGAGAAGAGGCAATCGAAACTAAGCGCCAATCTTACTTGAATGCGGTTGAGAATAAATTTGAAGTAGGAACGTACCAAGAAATGATTCCAACTGCGGATTTAGTAATCAACTTAACTCCGGATAAACAGCATACTGATGTTGTAAATAAAGTAATGCCATTAATGAAATTAGGGGCTACTTTGTCTTACTCTCATGGATTTAACATTGTTGAAGAAGGGATGAAAGTTCGTGAAGATTTAACAGTTATAATGATGGCACCAAAATCACCAGGTTCAGAGGTTAGAGAAGAGTATAAAAGAGGTTTTGGTGTGCCAACATTAATTGCAGTTCATCCAGAAAATAACCCAAATGGTGATGGTTTAGAAATTGCAAAAGCTTATGCTGTTGCAACCGGAGGCCATATGGCGGGAGTCCTAAATTCATCTTTTGTTGCTGAAGTTAAATCTGATTTAATGGGAGAGCAGACTATTCTTTGTGGTGTCTTACAAACTGGCTCACTTCTTTATTTTGATAAAATGATTGAAAATGGAATAGATGCTGGATATGCTTCTAAATTGGTTCAATATGGTTGGGAAGCTATAACGGAAGAATTGAAGCATGGTGGTTTAACGCAAATGATGAACCGATTAGATGATTCATCTAAGTTAAAGACAAATGAGTTGGCAAATGAATTAAAGGCCTTAATGAAGCCCCTGTTTGAAAAACATATGAAAGATGTTTTATCTGGAGATTTCTCTTTGATGATGATGAAAGATTGGGCAAACAATGATATTGAGTTGTTGACTTGGAGAGCAGAAACGGGAGATACAGCATTTGAAAAGGCTATCGAGACTGAAGAAAACATATCTAATCAGGAGTTTTTTGATAATGGTTTATTGATGATAGCATTTACTAAAGCCGGAGTGGAATTAGCCTATGAAACAATGGTTGAAAATGGTATAAAGGCGGAATCAGCTTATTATGAATCATTGCATGAAGCACCATTAATTGCCAATACTATAGCTAGAAAAAAGTTGTATGAAATGAATCGCGTGATTTCTGATACTGCGGAATACGGATGTTATTTGTTTAATCATGCATGTAAACCTTTGCTGAAAGATTTTATGACTTCAGTCGATAATCATCTGGTCGGTAAGCCATTTTTTAATTCAAGCTATATTAGCGTTGATAGTATAGATGAATTAAATAGTAAGGTAAAAAACCATCCAATCGAAAAAGTTGGCGCTAGGTTAAGGTTGTCAATGACCCAAATGAAAAAGTTGGAACTAAGCGAATAAGATGAGAGCTCAAGTTAGTTTGGAGAATGTTAAAAAGGCTGCAATACTTTTAAGCGATGTTGCCTTAAAAACACCGTTAATGCGGAATGAGAATTTAGCACAAAAATTTTCATCCAATATAGTATTGAAACGAGAAGATTTACAACAGGTTAGGTCTTACAAAATACGAGGGGCTTATAATAAAATTGCTTCTTTATCGCAGGATCAATTAAATCGAGGAGTGGTTTGTGCTAGTGCTGGGAATCATGCGCAAGGTGTTGCTTTCTCTTGTTTTAAGCTAAAAGTAAAAGGGGTAGTTTTTATGCCAACTCCAACACCAAAACAGAAAATAGAACAAGTCAAAATGTTTGGTGGTGCATTTATAGAAATTGTAATAACTGGCGACACATTTGATGATGCTTCCTTTTCTGCAAAAGAATATTGCGCGGATAATAAGATGAGTTTTGTGCATCCTTTTGATGATGAAAAAGTAATTGAAGGTCAAGCGACAATCGCCTTAGAAATTTTAGAGCAATCAAAAGATGAAATAGATTATTTGTTTTTGCCTGTAGGCGGAGGAGGAGTTGCTGCTGGCATGTCATCCATCTTTAACGAGTTATCGCCAAATACAAAAGTCATAGGAATTGAACCATCTGGCGCACCTTCCATGTCGACTTCTTTAGAAAATGGAGTTAATGTTAAATTAGATCACATTGATAAATTTGTAGATGGAGCTTCTGTTCAAAGAGTAGGGGATTTAAATTTTGATCTGTGTCAGCAGTATTTATCCAGCATGGCTCTTGTAAAAGAAGGGGAAGTATGCCAAACGATACTTGATTTGTACAATAAAGATGCAATTGTTGTGGAGCCTGCAGGAGCACTTACTATAGCTGCACTAAATCAATTTAAAGATGAGATACAAGGGAAGAATATTGTCTGTCTAGTTAGTGGGAGTAATAACGATATAACGCGAACTGAGGAGATAAAAGAAAGAGCTCTTTTGCATGCAAATTTAAAACACTATTTCATAATAAGTTTTCCACAAAGATCAGGGGCATTGAAAGAATTTGTTGCAGATGTTTTAGGGCCAAATGATGATATTACACATTTCGAGTATACAAAAAAACACAACCGGAATATGGGGCCTGCTGTAGTCGGTGTTGAGCTTGAAAATTCTTCAACACTTGATGCGCTTCAGCAAAGAATGAAGGATAAAGGGTTTTTTGGAGAATATTTGAACGACAAACCAGATTTATTCCAATTTTTGGTTTAGGTTATTTAACTTTATTGCGCAATTGCTTCACCCGAATCATTGCATCTTTTTTTGACTTATATTTTTCTTGCCCAACCAAAGACAACTTTGTTTTAAACTTTTTTTCCAGCAGTTTATGCGTTTCAATTAAGTCTTCGGTAAACCCAATTTGAGTGATACGTTTTTTTTTGTTTTGAAGAATATAAACGGTAAACATGAGTGCATTATTTGCGCTAAAAGTAATCTAATACCCCTGTTCTTATTTAAGATTTAGTAATTAAATTTTGATGTAAACTCTTAACTATTGGAGGGTTTTGCTAAATGTCGAGCGGATTAGGTCTTACTGAGCAGTGCAGAAAACCCAATAGTAACCATATAAACTGCTCTTATCATAGTAGATTCCTATTCCTACTTTTTTACTTTTTCTATTAAACATATTTTTATTATGACCGTTACTATTGTACCATTGCGTGTAAGTTCCTTTTGGGGTGGAGCTTCCAGCAGCTATGTTTTCGGAATTAACAAATGATTTGGAATAGAACCTATGAATTCTTTCAAAGGTTCCTCCAACTTTAATTAATTTACCATTTTTTCTGTCGTAAGAGTTGTGGTCAAAATATTTTTGTGTTGCTAAATCATAGGCATGATAACGTGCGGCTCGGGCTAAACCTTCCTCCCATATTAATTCTTGCATACCCTGTTTTTTTCTTTCGGCATTAATAAGAGCTAGTATTTCTTTTTCGTTTGAAGGGCTAGCTGATTTGATGCGTTCATTTCCACTAGGAAGGCCGTTGTAAATAACTTTAAAGCCTTCCGCAGCTAATTCATCTTTCAGGGTCTCCTTTTTTACAGTTACTTTCTTTTTTGGAGAAGAATACTCAAGCCGGCTTAATTTTTTAGAAAGCTTGCCTGCTTTGTCTCCAAAATCTGCATTGTTTAGGTCAGATATTAATGCTTCAGATTTATTTATTATCTCTTTTCGGTATGTTTTCCAACCTACCTTAGACTCTAATGCTTCATCATTTAGTTTGTCTAATTTTGTCCCATAAAAAATGCTACGGCTCATTAAACTATATTTTTGCGATAACTTCGAACTCTTATTGAACTTGTCTAAATATATTTTTGAAGCAAAATAATAAGGAACACTTTTTTCGGGATGTTTAGTTATGTGTTTTTTGGAAACGTCTAAACATTTTTCAGTATTGGAATTGTAGAGCTTTAATAAATGATTGAACCTTCTATCGCTAGCAATAATATTTGAAGTAAACAAAACAATTAGAATAAATGCTACGATTTTCATAAGCAGAATTTTAGAAAGACTACTTATATAATTCTAGAAACAGAAAAAGGTACAAAATGGTTTTACACTTACTCCAACCCTAAGTGCTCTTCGACAAACTCTCTTAAACAAGCATCTCCGCCTTTTCTTTCAAGAATGATATCTGCTGTATTCAATATTCTTTTACTAGAATCACTCGGGCATGCTGAAACGCCAACGTGTTCCATAACATTTTTGTCGTTATTGTCGTCTCCCAAAAAGGCTACTTCTTCCAAAGTTATTCCCAATTCAGAAATCCATTTATTTAGGATAGTAAGCTTGTCGTCGCCTCCAACATAGCAATGTTTAATGTTAAGCATACTGGCTCTTTCAGTAACCATTTCAGTTGTCTTACTGTGGCTGATTAACCCAACGTGATATCCATTTTGATAAAGCATTTTAACTGCCATACCATCCTTTGTATTGAAACGTTTAAAATGAGTGCCTTCTGATGTAATGTACATGCCACCATCGGTTAATGTTCCGTCGACATCACAAACAACAAATTTTATCTTACTTAATGCCATTATATGATTGTTTTTCCAACTGCATTAGCGATTGGGTCAAGAGAATTTTTCATTGCTTTAAACTCTTCAAAATTCAATTGTTGACTTGCGTCGGATTTTGCCACTTTTGGATTTGGGTGCATTTCAACTAATAAACCATCTATGTTCATTGCTGTACAAGCTCTTGCTAAATCAGGAACACCAAAAGCATGCCCCATAGCATGACTAGGGTCTAATATGAGTGGTAAGTTTGTTTTTTCTTTTAACCATGCAACGCCACAAAGGTCCAATGTAAATCTAGTCTTTGTTTCGAATGTTCTTAAACCTCTTTCGCAAAGAATAACATTTGGATTACCAGACGATAATATAAATTCAGCACATTGAACAAACTCTTGTAGCGTTGTTCCAAAGCCCCTTTTTAAAAGAACAGGTTTGTTTTGTTTTCCACAAGCTTTTAAAATGCCATGGTCATACATTGATTTTGCTCCGATTTGGATAACATCACTGTGCTCGATAATCGCTTGAACATGCGTAGAATCTCTAACTTCCGTTACGATTTTTAAACCATGCTTTTCTCTCATTTTCACCAATAACATTAATCCTTCCATTCCCATTCCTTGAAAAGAATAAGGTGTGGTTCTCGGTTTAAAACAACCCGCTCTTAATGTCTTTAGGCCCATAGAAATTAAATGTTCAGCACTTGCATTTATTTGTTCTTCAGACTCTACAGAGCAAGGTCCGCCAATTAAGACGGTGTTATTAGTGGTTCCTCCAATTTTAAAAGTGTCGAAATCTATTTCTTTAATATCGCTTCTGTAGTCTTTACTGGCTAATTGGATATCTGAATCCATGGTAAAGAACTCGTCGGTATAATCATCTAAAAAAGAAGGAAGTTCTTTAATACTTGAAGAAGTGATTAAGCGCGTATAACTGTCTGTTGTTAATGCAATAGATTTGCTTTGTGCAGCAAGTTCTTCAACTTTATTTGCGTCAATATTTTCTTTTAAATGTATGATCATAATTCTCCTTTGATTAGGTTGAGGAAACTAACTATCCCTACCGTTTTGTTATCGTTATTGACTACCGGTAAATAGATTACGGGTTTAGTTTGTTTTTTAATAAATTGAAGCATTTCATGCACATTAATATTCTCATTAATCACTAATGGGTTAGGGTTTATTAGTTCTTGCATGTTCAAACTATTCAAATCATTTACATGTTTTAATAAGCCGTTTCGCAAATCTGCGTTTCCTATTATTCCTGTAAATTTCTCATTTTCATCATTAATTATTGCAAAACCTAAAGCTCCTTTTTTGAAAGTAAGCAATAAGCTTTCTAAGGTTAAATCCTTGCTACTGATAATAGGTGAAGAATCGGTTTTCTGCATAAAATCTTTCACTAAAAAATGTGATTCAATTTCATTGAGTTTTAAGTTCAATAATGCAGATCCAATAGAAACAGAGTTGAATAAATAAGATCCAGAAACAGAAAGGGAAACACCCATGTTTCTGAGAATAAATGAAACTTCCGCATTTACGCCTCCATCAACATGAATTTTTTTATCAGGGTAAAGCTGACTAAATTCTCTGATCTTGGTAAAGTTTGACTTGTCAAATTTTCCTCCACTTTCACCTGGAATAGTGGCCATCATTAAAATAAAGTCAAATGAGTCTTTATAGTTTTCAAATACAGAAATATCCGTAGATGTGGTAATTCCAATCCCTAATTTACCTTTGTATTCCGATGGAATAGTAAGGTTTTTTTCTTTTAAATCCTCGTATTGAAATGTTACATAATCAATGTTATGTTCAATAATTCCGGGGTAATATGCTTCCGGTTTTTCTGTAATGATATGTAAATCGATTGGTAAAGTAGAGTTCTCACGTATTGTTTTAATATCATCAAAAATTGAGAATCGGTTTTTACAATCTACATGAATCACATCCACATGATAGCTATTTAGGTTATCAATGGTAGTAAGAATATTTTTCTCACTATCAGAAAAAATGGATGCTGAAATTTTCATGCAGCAAAGTAAGTTAGAAAAGAGGAGTTACCCAAATCTAAAGGGTTATATCGACAGAAACAAAGCAAAGTGAAATTTATATGAGGAGTCATCCTAAAAGCCCTCTCGAATTCCCAATATTGATTAAAGATTACTTTAGAGTTGAATTAAAAGGAGTTTTTTTATCTTCACAAAAATTATTTACCATGAAAAAAGTTGGAGTTATAGGTTCGGGATCGATGGGAATTGGTATAGCACAAGTTGCTGCTACTGCCGGACATGAAGTTGTTTTATTCGATACCAATCAAGGCGCGTTAAAAAAGGCAATGGGAAAATTGCAAAAGATTTTAGCTCGGTTGGTTGAAAAGGGCAAAATAGATGAGTCGACTTCTACTGATGTTTTTGGAAGAATAACTCCTGCATCCAACTTAAACCAAATGCAAGGTTGCGGAATCGTAATTGAAGCAATTGTCGAGGACTTAGAGATAAAGAAATCAGTGTTTAGTAAGTTGGAAGAGATTTGTGGAGAGGATTGTGTCCTAGCAACTAATACTTCATCTCTATCTGTTGCTGCAATAGCAGCAGCATGTAAAAACCCAAATAGAGTAATAGGTGTTCACTTTTTTAATCCTGCTCCTTTGATGCCATTGGTAGAAATTATTCCTGCGATTCAGACATCTGATGTAATTACGAAAGAAACTAGAGGTTTGATAGATAGCTGGAGAAAAGTGACTGTATTGGCAAAAGACACTCCTGGTTTTATTGTAAATAGAGTTGCTCGACCTTTTTACGGAGAAGCATTGCGAATTTATGAAGAAGGAATTGCAGATTTTGCTACTATTGATTGGGCAATGAAAGAAATTGCTGGCTTTAGAATGGGCCCATTTACGCTAATGGATTTTATAGGGAATGATATAAACTATACGGTTACTGAAACTGTATTTTCAGCGTTTTATTATGATCAGCGCTATAAACCATCATTTACACAAAAGAGGCACTCAGAGGCTGGTTGGTTCGGTCGTAAATCGGGTAGGGGATACTATGATTATGCAGAAGGAGCAGAACTGCCTGTTGCAAATGAAAATACAGCGTTAGGAGATCAAATTGTATGGCGAATACTAGTTATGTTGATCAACGAGGCAGCCGATGCTTTATTCCTTAACGTAGCGTCCAAAGAAGATATAGATTTGGCAATGACAAAAGGAGTGAATTACCCTAAAGGATTATTAGCATGGGCTGATGAAATCGGAATTCAGAAATGTGTAGATGGTTTGGATGATTTGTACAATGAGTATTTAGAAGATCGTTATAGGTGCAGTCCAATGCTTCGAAGAATGGAGAAGGCTGGTAACACGTTTTATTAATAGATAAGAATTATTAGACATAAAAAAAGCTCGGTATTTACCGAGCTTTTTTTATAATAAATCTAAAGTAGTTTATTCAACTTCTTCGGTTCCTTCTTCTTCTTCTTCTTCTACGGTTCCTTCTTCATCACCGTGTCCACATTTTCCTTCTTCACATTTCATTTCTTCAGCTTCCTCACTTTCAGTACCTTCTTCCTCACCGTGCCCACATTTCCCTTCTTCACATTTCATGTCCGAACATTTATGTTCTGCACCCTGGTTACAAGCTTTACCTTCAGCTTTACAAGCAGCTTTGCAAGCAGCTTTGCATTCGTCAGAACATTCTTCTTCAGTGCAATCAGCTGTACAGTTTTTTTTACATATGTCTTTACATTCTTTAGAACATTCTTTGTCTTTAGAACAGCACTTTTCTCCGTCTTCACCTTCTTTTACTTCTGTTTTTAAAGGTTCAGTATCTCCACAAGAAGAAATTGTCGAAGTGGCAAATAACATTGCTAGTATCCCGAATCCGAATAATATTTTTTTCATTTTTGTTTAGTTTAATAGTTTTTTATAGTTAAAAAAGCCAAGTTTTAGCTTGGCTTTTAAAATTGGGTGTTTTATTTAGAGCTAGTTTCAGCCTTTTTCGCGCGAGCTTTTGCACCTTTCTTCTTGCAACAAGATTTTACTTCAGCAGAAGCAGTGCCGTTGGTAGCTGCTTTCTTTTTGCAACATGCTTTTTTAGAGCACGATTTTTTTGTTTCTGTTTTTACAACTTCAGTAGTAGCACTAGTTTGAGCAGTAGCTCCAATTGCCATAAATGCAACAAGTCCGAATGATAAGATTACTTTTTTCATGTATAATATATTATGTTTTCTATAAAATAATTCTACCAAATATACATCAAATTAATCAAAAGTTGCTAGAACAGTTTGACTACCAACGACATTTTGATTTATTTTAACATTTATTGTGCTTTTTAAAGGGATGAAAACATCTATTCTAGAACCAAACTTTATAAATCCTGCTTCTTTGTCTTGACGCACTTCTTCCCCTTCTTTTCCAAAATAAACAATCCTTCTAGCTACCGCTCCTGCTATTTGCCTAAATAGAATTTTTCGACCTTCTAAATCTTCTACTACTATAGTAGTTCTTTCATTTTCTGCAGATGATTTGGGGTGCCACGCGACTAAATATTTCCCGGGATGATATTTAAAATATTTTACAATTCCATTTATTGGGTACCATTGACAGTGCACGTTCAAGGGGGACATAAATATACTAATCTGTGTATACTTATCATTTAAATATTCAGTTTCTTGCACCTCTTCTATTACAACTACTTTTCCATCGGAGGGGGCAAGTATTTTATTACCATCAATAGTCACAGCTCTTTTCGGAACCCTAAAAAAGGATACGATAAGATAAAAGAAAATAACAGAGGCACCTACCAATATTGACCATATCCAGGTAATAGGAATGAAATAGATAAGTACAAAGTCAATTCCCGCAAGAAGTAGGAAAAATAGTGTGATGATTTTAAAACCTTCGTTATGGATTTTCATGGATATTATTTATAATTGAATATTTAACTTATATCAAATCTACAAAATGTAAATATGCCAGCACAAAAGGTGCAGAAAATAATACGCCATCAAACCTATCTAATATACCTCCGTGTCCTGGAAGAATATTCCCTGAGTCTTTTACTCCGATGCTTCTTTTTATTTGCGATTCTGTTAAGTCACCCAATGTTCCAAACACTACAATTAGCAATGAGCAAACCATCCAATGTAAAACGGAACTACCTGTAGAATAAGCAAATATAAATCCTGTGGCTAATGCAATAGCAGCTCCTCCAACAGCTCCTTCCCATGTTTTGTTTGGTGAAATACGTTCGAATAATTTTGTTTTACCAAGAGCAGAACCAGCTAAATATGCCCCCGTATCACTTGCCCATTGTATTACAAAGAAGCCTAATAGAAAAATATAGTCATATCTGTCATTGATTTCCAAAACCTCAGCATATGGGGAGCCATATGCGAAAAAATTTAAGATAGAAAATGGGATAACCACGTACATTACTCCCATTACGGAAAATGCAAAGTTAGATACCGGGGTTTCACTCTTACGAAACAGTTCAATTACCACCAACAAAACTAACAGAGGGAAGATAAAGAGCAGGTAAGAGAAGTTACCATATCCAAAACTAAAATAGACTATGATTCCATAAATTAAACTGGCAACAAAAGAGGCGACACTCTTTTTTGGCTTAAAACCGCCTTTTTCCATCAGTTTGAAAAACTCGAGTAAGCCAAGTATAGAAATAACGAAAAAGAGCCCAGCCACGGAATATTTGTTCCAGACAATGGCTCCAATCAATACCGCAACAAATACAGCTCCGGTGATTGCTCTTGTGAGTAATTCTTTCAAACTTGATTAATTCGTTTCCCCTTCTGGTTTAGATTCGCTTTTATCATCAGAATCATCTCCTTTAGGTTTTATTTCCTCAGCAAAAACAGCATCCGAAGCTGGCTTTTCTTCCTCAACATCTTTGCTTTTTTCCTCTGTAGTTACTTCGGACACTTTCGGTAATTCAACTTCAGAAACTACCTTTGCTTTTTCAGTTATGTCTTTTTCTCTCCAAGCTCTTTTTCCAAAAACAGCCTCCAAGTCGTCTTTAAAGATAACTTCTTTCTCTAATAGCTTATCTGCTAATAAAGTTAGCTTATCCTTGTGTTTTTCCAAGAGTTTTATTGCTCTTTGATATTGTTCTTCGATCATGCTTTTTACTTCATCATCAATTAGCTTAGCCGTGTCATCGCTATAAGGCTTGGAAAAGCCATAACCATCGCCCTGAGAATTATAATAGGATACATTTCCAACCTTTTCATTTAAGCCATAAATGGAAACCATTGCTGTAGCTGTTTTGGTTACTTTTTCTAAATCGCTTAATGCTCCAGTAGAGATTTTCCCAAAAGTTACTAACTCTGCTGCCCTACCTCCTAAAGCAGCACACATTTCATCAAGCAGTTGTTCAGTTGTTGTAATTTGTCTTTCTTCCGGCAAATACCATGCAGCACCTAAGCTTTTTCCTCTTGGAACTATGGTTACCTTAACAAGTGGGTTAGCGTGTTCAACCATCCAACTAACAGTAGCATGACCAGCTTCGTGTATTGCAATTGCTTTCTTTTCTTCTTTGGAAATGATTTTATTTTTCTTCTCTAATCCACCTATAATCCGATCCACTGCATCTAAAAAGTCCTGTTTTTCAACTTGTTTTTTATCAAATCTAGCAGCAATTAGTGCTGCTTCGTTACAAATGTTTGCAATATCTGCTCCGCTAAAACCAGGAGTTTGTTTCGCTAAAAATTCGATATCAAGATCTTTCACTTTTTTAAGCGGTTTTAAATGGACATCGAAGATTGCTCTTCGCTCATTTAAATCTGGCATATCAACATAGATTTGTCTGTCAAAACGACCAGCTCTTAATAATGCTTTATCCAAAACATCAGCTCTGTTGGTCGCCGCAAGAATAATGACACCATTGTTGGTTCCAAAACCATCCATTTCAGTTAAAAGCTGATTTAGTGTGTTTTCTCTCTCATCATTCGACCCCATGTTAGGGTTCTTGCCTCTGGCTCTGCCAATTGCATCAATTTCATCAATAAAGATTATACTTGGCGCTTTCTCCTTAGCTTGTTTGAATAAATCTCTAACTCTAGAGGCTCCAACTCCAACAAACATTTCAACAAAGTCGGAACCAGAAAGAGAAAAGAATGGAACTTCAGCTTCCCCAGCTACAGCTTTAGCTAATAATGTTTTACCTGTTCCGGGTGGGCCAACTAGTAGGGCTCCTTTAGGAATTTTAGCTCCTAAGTCAGTGTATTTTTTGGGTTTTTTAAGAAACTCAACAATTTCTTGTATTTCTTCCTTAGCCTCTTCCAGTCCTGCTACATCTTTAAAGCTAACATTCGTACTTTTCCCTTTTCCAAATACTTGAGCTTTTGATTTTCCAATGTTAAATATTTGACTTCCGCCTCCTCCAGCGCCTCCTCCAACACGTTTCATGATGAATACCCAAACGGCAATCATGATTACAATAAATATCAGCCAACTAAAGAGTTCTCTTCCATAGTTTTCTTCTTTAGTTCCTTTTACCTCTATACCATATTGGTCTTCCCAAACGGTAATATCATCCTTTAGCTTTTCATCATTCAAAATAGTAAAGAAGTAATGTGGCCCTCTATTACTACCTCCAAATAAGCTTTTTTCATCAAGCTTTTTGTGCGTATCATTACTTAATGATTCTTGCTTAATGTAAATCCGAACAATCTCCTTGTTGACAATCTCAAGTTTTGCAACTTGATCTTGTTCCAACATTTCAGTTTTAAACTTTTGAGGAGTTATTTCTCTTACTCCTCCGTCCCAATTGAATAGGTTAATAGAAATAAGAATAACGGCTATAATAGCGTATATCCAATAAAAGTTAAAAGCTGGTTTTTTTCCTTTACTGTCCGAAGTCTTTTTTGATTGCTTGTTAGCCATTTTAATAGTTTTTCAATGATATAGTTAGTTCTGATTCTTTATGACGAACCAAACCTAATTATATTGTAATGTCTTCAATCTTTTCAATTTGGGCATCTCCCCAAAGACCTTCAATGTTGTAAAACTCCCTAGCGTCACTGTAAAAGACATGTGCAACTACATCCACATAGTCCAATAATATCCACTCCGCATTTGTTTTACCTTCCTGATGCCAAGGTTTTTGGTTAATGTCTCTTAGAGTGGTTTCACTTATTGATCTTGATATTGCTTCAACTTGTGTAGAAGAATTACCATGACAAATAACGAAAAAATCGGTTACTGCACTCGGTATTTTACGTAAGTCGACACATACAATGTCACTTGCTTTTACCTCTTGCATTCCTTTGACAATAGCTTCTTTTAAAGCTTTAGAACTTATCTTTTTAGTTGCTTTCATTAAATGAAATAAATTTTTGTGCGGCAAAAGTAAATAATTCTTAATTAGAATCCCTTATTTTAGTGAATTATCAGCACCAGGAGAATTGCTAGAAACATTGTACATAGGGAAAAACATTATTGAATTGGACGTCGTTGATTCAACAAACAATTACGCTTCTGCATTAGTCACAAAAATGAAGGTGCTGGAAGGGACGGTTGTAGTTGCTCATTTTCAAGGGGAAGGAAAAGGTCAAAGAGGTAATGTTTGGACATCGGAACCTGGTAAAAACCTTACTTTTTCATTAGTACTTAAACCTAAAAAAGTCTCTCCAAGCGAAGCATTTGTAATTAGTAAAATAGTTTCACTAGCAATTTGCAAATATTTAGAAGCTGTGGTAATGGAGGATGTTTTTATAAAATGGCCTAATGATATTTATGTTGGGGAAAAGAAAATTTGCGGAATTCTCATTGAAAATCAATTTAAAGGTAAAGATTTCGAATGTGCAATAATTGGAATTGGATTAAATGTGAATCAAACCAATTTTCAAAATTTGCCTCGAGTTACAAGCTTGATACTTAAATTGAAGAAAGAATTGGAGTTGAGATTAGTGTTAGAAGGTCTGCTTAAAAGTATAGAAACCTTTTATTTGCGGTTTCAAAGAGAAGGTATTTCTGCTATTCATGAAGAATATCTTGCCAATTTATTATTTATAGATGAAATGCGAAGGTATAAAACCTCAAAAGGAGAAATTAAAGCGAAAATTGTCAACGTAATTTCAAATGGACAGGTAGAGATTGAAACAAAAGAGGGGCAGTTGTTTAATTTCGATATTAAGGAATTAACGTTTGTATTTTAAACTCTTTCTTTTACTTTAACTAATCTGTCGGCCATATAGTCAAAAAGGTTATTTAATGGTTTTTCAACCATCATTTTCAAAAATGGATTTATATCTGCTTCACATAATAGTTGTGCGTCACAAGTTCCATCTGATTCCGTTAGTATAATATTTAAAGAAAACGAAAATGGAGAATTTTCACCACTTATCAAATGGATTTCATTATGCGGTAATCCATTTTTGTAAACAAGTGTTAGTTTATAGGTCTTTTGGATTTTGAACGAACATTTTTTATCGTCGGACTCCCAACTAGAAATTTTATCTTTTGGTAAAAGTAATTCGTAGTTATTTAAATCAGTTAGAAATGTATAGCATTCTTCTGCACTACAAGCTACATTTACTTTTTTGCTTTCTATTTTAGTCATACTATAAAGGTCTAAATTTAATTCTGTTTCCAAGTTGATGGATTTGCTCTCCATTCTTTGAGAGATGAAATGTCTTTTTCATTGATATAATTGGAAGCTGTAGCTTGCTTTAATAAACAAGTATAGTCACTTAGGGTAGCTAGTTTACAATTAACCCCTTTAAAATTGTCTTCAGCAATCCCAAACCCATAGGTAAATATAGCTGCCATTCCTTTTACTTGACATCCAATTTCTCTTATAGCTTCTAAGGCATCAAGGCTGCTTTTTCCCGAAGAAACTAAATCTTCAACTATTACAACATTTTGACTAGAATCCAAAACCCCTTCAACTTTGTTTTGAAGACCATGGCCTTTGGTAGATGATCGAACATACACAAACGGAACACCCATCTCTTCAGCTACTAATGCACCAATTGCAATGCCTCCAGTAGCAACTCCAGCTATTACATCCGGCTTACCGTAAGTATCTAAAATCATCTCAACAAATTGCTGCCTTATGTAGGTTCTTATTTTAGGATAAGACAATATTTTTCTATTGTCGCAATATATTGGTGAGTTCCATCCAGATGCCCACGTAAAAGGTTTGTTAGGCTGTAATTTAATTGCCTTGATTTGTAACAAAAATTCTGCTACTTTTAACCCGCATTCTTTATTATTAAACATGTCTGCAAATGTATAAAGTTTTTATCAAGAACAAGCCACTATTCTTCATTGAAAATGATGAAGATATTTCAAGATTAGATTCTCAATTTGTGCATACGTGCAATAGTACGGCCCAAAAAAAAACAATTTTAGACCAGCATTCCTCTTCAGAGAACCCTGTGTATGTGCAAGGAGACCGTTTTGATGAAGTATGGGGATTATTTTTTGGTAACTATAAAACAGTTCAGGCTGCCGGTGGGGTGGTCATCAATAATAAAAATCAAGTTCTTTTTATCTTTAGAAATGGTTTTTGGGATTTGCCAAAAGGAAAAGTGGAGGATGATGAAGCAATTGAAGTTGCAGCTATCCGAGAAGTAGAAGAGGAATGTGGGATTAGAAAACCAAGAATAATAAACAAGGTATTGGTAACGTATCACACATATGATACTTACGGAGAAAATTGTATAAAACCTACCCATTGGTATTTAATGCAATATGATGGCGATGAAGAATTGTTGGCGCAAGAAGAAGAAGGTATAACAAACGTACAATGGGTAAATCAAGAAGATATAGCGTCTAAGATGTTAAATACTTATAGTTCCATTATAGACGTGATTGGAGCTTTTGGGAATAATAAAGAGTAATTTTATAGGTTAATTAGTAAGAATGTACATCAAAGTTATCAGTTGTCATAAAGCTCCAAGTGGAGGCGTTATTGCAGAATTGCAAATAGATCAAGAAGGTTTAAAAGCAAATAGCGTTTTATCATCTTCTCATTCAGGCAAAAGATGGAAGGTAGAGAGCAGAGTCTTGTACAGTGCTTTTAGAGAAGTTCACAAAAGGTTTCCTTTTGAAAAAATACAAGTTATCCGTACCGAACTTTCAGACAAGAATAAAGAGAAATTGAAATTGGAAATGTGCGCAAAGGAAAATAAGAAAATCTTTCAATATTATATCAAAGGAGTTGGGCATAAGCTAGCTCCAGAAGTTTCTGAAACATTATTGTGCGCTGGATATTAGCAGCTAGAAATTAGTTTCGGTCAAGCGTTTTTTCCAGTTCGGTAAAACATTTTTTAAAATACACAATACTACCTTTTTGAAAGTTTTATCTTTGCTTAATATTATTGAAAAGAGTATGGGGTTTATAGAAGAAATGAAGTGGAGAGGCATGATTCACGATATGATGCCAGGAACTGACGAGGCGTTGAACAAAGAAGTGACATCAGGCTATATTGGTTTTGATCCAACGGCAGATTCCTTACATATAGGTAGCTTGGTTCAGATTATGACATTGGTGCACTTTCAACGTGCAGGTCACAAACCCTTTGCTTTGGTTGGAGGCGCCACTGGTATGGTTGGAGACCCTTCCGGAAAATCTCAAGAAAGAAACCTATTAGATAGTAGCACGCTAGATCACAACGTAGCGTGTGTTAAAAAGCAATTAGAACAGTTTTTGGATTTTGATTGTGGTGATAATTCTGCCGAAATGGTAAATAACTACGATTGGTTTAAGGATATGAATTTCCTTGAATTTATTCGTGATATTGGAAAACACATTACCGTCAATTATATGATGGCAAAAGATTCTGTTAAGTCTCGATTAGAAACAGGCTTGTCTTTTACGGAATTCTCATACCAGTTAGTTCAAGGGTATGATTTTTACTGGCTGAATAAAAACAAAGGATGTAAAGTTCAGTTGGGTGGTTCAGATCAATGGGGTAATATTGTGACAGGAACAGAATTGATTAGAAGAAAAGGAGGAGGAGAAGCTTATGCTGTTACTACGCCTTTAATTAAAAAAGCAGATGGAACTAAATTTGGGAAAACCGAAGGTGGGAATGTTTGGTTAGATAAGAATAGAACATCGCCCTATAAGTTTTACCAATATTGGATTAATTCAAGTGATGAAGATTCGGCTAAGTATATTCGAATATTCACATTGAAAACCAAAGAAGAAATTGAAGAGATTGAGGCGAAACATAACTTAGAGCCACATTTACGTTTACTTCAAAAAGAATTAGCAAAAGACATTACAACTCGAGTTCATTCTGAAGAAGATTATAAAAGTGCAATTGATGCTTCTGAAATTTTATTCAAAAAAGGGGATGAAGCCGTTGAAGCTTTAAAAGGAATGAACGAAGCCATTTTTATGGACGTGTTTGAGGGTGTTCCGCAAGCACAAGTTTCAAAACCTGAATTAGAAATAGGAATTAATATAATAGATATTCTTTTTGATAAAACAGGCTTTTTAAGCTCAAACGGAGAAGCGCGTAGGGCGTTAAAAGAAAATTCCATTTCTGTAAATAAAGAAAAAGTAGCAGAGACAAAAGACATTGGTTCCTCGGACTTAATTGATGGATGCTACATCCTTTTGCAAAGAGGAAAGAAAAATTATTTCATAATAAAAGCCGTGTAGTTAAACACAACTTTTATTATTTGATAGTGTAATAAGTGAGCTCGCTTCGGGTATTATCCTTTTTTCAATTTCTTTCCTTTTACAACTCTTTGGCTGTTGCTCTTATCACTGTTTCGTCTTAGTTTAATTTGGATATAGGCATTTTTACTGTACTTGGAAGTGTAGTATTTTTCTCCGCCATAGGTAATTTGTCCTTGCCCATTTGGGTTCCATTTTTCAGCCTGAAGCGAATACCTTCCTTTCATAGATGAGGAACCAAAAATCAACGTTTTGCCTTCTCCATTTTCAAATCGAATTGCAATTTTATTTTCGGAAATAGATTTTTCAAGAATTCCTTTTGTGCCAGACCTAAAGATAACTTTATCTGTACTTTGCTCTTCATTAACAACAATTTCGCCATCCACTAGAGAAGTGCTACTGCCTTCTGTAGATGCATTATAGATAATCACGTCATTCGTTAAATAATACTGCAGCTTATCAATTTCACTCTCCGTCAAATGATACCTTTTAAGAACATCTCTTGTATAAGATATCTTTTGTTTACAAGCTCCAAGACTTAAAGCAACTGTGAATAAAATTAGAAATGATTTTATATTTTTCATGCGTTTCTTTTTTTTATTAGGATTAGCAAATTTTGTTCCGCTTTTCAGTATTAGAAATTGGCTGATAATTTAAGTGCATAAATGTAAGTAAATATTTTGAATAGCATGCCGATTAGAATCTTCGTGAAATAGAATTTAAGCAGATTTAACCAATCATCAGATTGCATCCTCTTGTGTCTGAATTGTCGAACCGTCCAATAATTTCGAATTGATTATTGCCTAATGTTCTTCCGAGGTCCTGAGTGCTAATAAAACAGCAACTAGATATATTGGCTAAATCAATAACATTGATACCTCCCGTTTTATGTTCCTTGCAAAGTGATAGCGGGTCGCTTATTTCTCGAGTTAAAATTTTCATCCAGGAAGGAGTCTTAAAAACTCCGTTTCCACAAGAATATGCTTGAGAAAGAAGTTCGGTCATGCCATATTCGCTGTGGATTTTAGATACTCCAAGTCCAGAGCATAGGATCTCGTGTAGTTCTTCTCTAACTATTTCTTTTCTTCTGCCTTTCATTCCTCCTGTTTCCATAACGGTGAGGTTGCTAAAATCTATTTTTTGTTTTTCTATGAAATCTAAAAGCGCATAGGTCACTCCAATTAGTAAAGTTTTAGTGTTTGATTTTTTTAATTCTGACAATGTATCCAAAAGCGCATTTTTCTCATTTAAATAGAACCCACTTTTTGAATGACCTGTTTGCTCAATTAGAGAATCTATCATATAAATTAGTGATGAGTCACCTTGCTCTTGGTAATTTGGTAATAAGGCAATTATGCAAGTATTATAAATGTCACCATATGCTGCTTCGAACCCTTTTGTAAATGATTGCTGATAAAGAT
>Ga0209223_10001536_pt1 | contig 24888 bp, 24 predicted proteins | sample COG_06_FD_184750 | JGI IMG/M metagenome (GOLD analysis project Ga0209223, IMG submission 184750) | Pelagic Microbial community sample from North Sea - COGITO 998_met_06 (SPAdes) (version 2) | ecosystem: Environmental > Aquatic > Marine > Neritic zone/Coastal water | place: Helgoland, sampling...
TTTATTTGTTATTTCTTTAAACTGATCTAATACAAAATCTGCAGTAGCGGGGTGAAAAGCATTTTTAGCTGTAGCCTCTAATGCCATTAAGCCATTGGGCATTTGCGGTAATTGATACTCAGTTCCTTTCAATGGATCGTAAAGATCTCCTCGCCCAGCCAAATAATCATATACTGCTCCAGAACCAGAATAAGTTGTTCCAAGAATAATGATATAATTTGGCATATTTGGCTGTTTATTCATAATTGAAATCAAGAAATTTACCTTATCAAATAATCTATTTTTGTAAAAACTTATTAATAATAGCAATTAGAATATGCTAGTATTTCAATATCAAAAAAGTAAGTTTATTATTTAATTTTTGAACGAATTAATGTTGAAATATTATCTATGATAAATATAGTTATAAATATAATAATAATAATTGCTGATACTTTAGGGTATTCAAACATTCTAAAAGCTGATTGTAACTCATAACCAATCCCCCCAGCTCCCACTATACCAAGCATGGTTGCCATTCTAATATTTCTATCAAGTATGTATAAGTTGTTAGCAATAAATGATGGAATAATTTGAGGAATAATTGCAAATGAAATAATTTGTCCTTTTGATGCACCAGAAGACTCTAAGGCTTCAATGGGTCCTTTGTTAATATGCTCAATATCTTCAGCATAAAATTTTGCTAAAAAACCCATTGTATGTATTCCAAGAGCAAGCACTCCTGGCATTGCCCCAAAACCTATTGCAATAACCAATATCATTGCAATTATAAATTCAGGAATTGCTCTAAAAAAAACTGTGACTGTTCGTGCAATAAAGAAAATAAAAATATTTGGTGCAATATTTCTTGCAGATAATAATGCTAAGGGAATAGATAAAACAATTGCAATAAATGTTCCAAGTATTGCAATCTCAATTGTTTCAATCATTGAAAACACCAATGAATTAAAATCAGAAAAATCAGGAGGCAACATCCTTGAAAAAATATCACCAAAATAATTAAGAGAATTTGAAAATAAGCTTATAAAATTAATTTTTAAGTCAATTGAAACTACAGTTAATAATATAATTACTAAAATTATAAAAGTAAAAGTTTTCCATGTCCATTGTGGCCTTAAAAAATTTTCAAGATTAGTTTTGGACTTTTTTGTCGTTAAATTAAAGGTTTTATTATCTATCATTTTAGCTATATAATTTATCAATATTTTTATCTAAATGTTTAGGTTTTTTATCAAAAACAATTGACCCATCAGATAAGCCAATAACTCTATCTGAAAACTCTAGTGCTAAATTTGTTTGATGAAGATTACACACAATAGTTATATTAAAATTTTTATTAATTTTTTTTAGTAGTTTCATTATTGATACGGCTGCTTTTGGATCTAAACTAGCAACGGGCTCATCTGCTAAAAGTAATAAAGGTTTTTTAATTATTGCTCTTGCTATACCTACACGTTGTCTTTGGCCACCAGATAGCTCATCAGCTCTATTATAACTTTTATTAAGAAGCCCAACAGTATCAAGAGCTTGTAAGGCTTGTAACTTCTGTTCTTTAGTAAATAAATAAAACATAGATAAAAATTTATTACTCGAGCTTAATAAACCTGTTAAAACATTGTTTATTGAAGAAATGTTGTTAACTAGATTAAATTCTTGGAATATCATTCCAGTCTTATTTCGTACTTGTGATAAATTTTCTTTTGTGACCTTGTCGTTATCAAATATAACTTCACCACTATCAATTGTTTCTAATCCATTTAAACTTCTAAGTAGTGTGGTTTTTCCTGATCCACTTGGTCCTAAGATAGAAATAAATTCGCCTTTTTTAATTTTAAAACTCACGCCTTTTAAAGCCTGAGTTTGATTATTAAAATTTTTTTTAAGATTATTTATTTCTAGCATCTTATGATTTATTTTTATTTAAAAGCTTAATGACTTCTCTTAAAACATCATAATCTGAGTCTTTAACTTCCATATAATGAGACATCCTTCCTCCATATCCTGCTATTTCACCATGATTATGAGCCGCCAAAACAGCTTCTTTAATTTTTTTTCTATCCTCTAATGGAATTAATTTGGAATAAGCTAAAGGTGGAGGTGGTACTCGATCAGATTTATGAATAATTCTAACATCTCCTAATTTAATTGTTCCATCTTCTAATCTAGCTTCAAAGTTTCTTGAGCTCATTCCACATACATCTGCCTGATTATTTAAAACTGACAATAAACAAGCATCATGACTTCCAGCATAAAATACATTCTTAAAATGATTTTTATCTGTAATAGATAAATTAATCTTATTTAATTCTACCTGAGGAATTAAATCTCCACTTGTTGATCCAATAGTATTTAAAGATAAAATTTTACCTTTGATATCTTCAAACTTATTTAAATTGCTATCTTTTTTAACTATAAAATAAGTAAAATAACCAGCATCTTTTTCCCCTGGTCTAACGCCCGCAGCAAATGCCTCTGCATTAGCTATCTCTGCTGCTTTGACATATGTTTTACCACCATACCAAGCTATATGAGCTCTACCAGCTCTCATCGATTCAACAGCAGCATTGTAATCAGTTACTTTTACAGTTTTTATTTTAAACCCAGTTAGTTTTTCTGTAATTGAAATTAAATTTGTATAATCACTTTCATCACCTTTTTCACTAGCAGGTACAAAAACCATTGTGTAAATTTTTTCATTTGCCTGAATTGAAAGTGTTATGAATGATATCAGTATTATTAATATTGTTTTTTTTATCATATTTTTATTTTTTTAATTAATTATCACTGCCATATATAATTAAATTTGTTCGCATACAAGTTAATTATTAACATTCAAATTAGCGAGCAATAACGATATTTTGTTGAATTTTTTTTAAATTAACTTTTAAAATCGATTAGAGCTTTTTTATAGTCTTCTACTGTATCAATTTCTTTCCAGCCTCGTTCTATGATTACACAATGGACTTTAATTCCAATATCAACAAGTTCTTGTATCATATCACTCAGATATGCTTTTTGAAAAACTTTTGCTCTTTGAAAAGGTTTGTTCCAATATAATTTTTTTACTCTATGAAAATTTTGTTTAAAAATTTCACACCCTCTATTATTTAACTTGATCATTCCAATAAATTCACCATGAACTTCTTCTTTGCTAGATTCAATTTTACCAATTTTTATTACTTCATTATTAGAATTAAAGATAACATTTTCAGCTTCTGATAACGGGTGGTCTTTTCGATCAATATAATAATCTCTCCAATCAATATCAACAACAACAGAAATATCATGATCGCTTTCTAACGCTCTCTTAACTACAAATGGTTCAAATAAAATATCAGAATATGAAATTATTAAATTTCCATTTATAATTTCTTCACCATAAAATATAGAATTTAAAATATTATTTTCTTTATAATCATCATTTTCAAAATATTTTATTCCTTTATAGTTAATTTTATTTTTCTTATATCCACGTATAAGAGAAATATCTTCAATTCCATTTTTTTTATAGGAATCTAACTGTCTTTGAAGCAATGTTTTTCCTCCAAAATCTAACATACATTTTGGATTGTTTGCTGTATGACTCTTCAAGCGGCTGCCAAGACCCGCAGCAACTATTAAACATTTAGTTTTCACATTATTAATTGATGATTCAATTTTTTCCAATTCATCATCCTTTAATTTGTTATTTTTAATTGATCTAACTAATGAAATAATCTTTGAATTTTGCTTCATGTATTCAATAATGTCTGGTGGTAAAGTTTTTTTTGAGCTTCCCGCTAAATCATTTAAAAAATCTAGATCAATATTTAAGATTAATGATAACTCTTTTATAATTTTAGGTTTTGGAGCAGAACGTTTATTTTTTTCAATATCGTTCAAATATGATGGAGCTATACCTATTTTTTTTGCTAGCTCTCTTTGTCCAATATTTTTTTCAATCCTCAATTCTCTAATATAAGATCCAAAAGCAATAATTAAATTAGATTTTTTCTTCATAAATTATTATATAATAAATTAGTATTTGAATGATCAATAATTACATGCCTAAATTTTAGTGAATGATAATTCATATTATTATAGAATATATACCATAAACAATGCTATTAAAGAATTTGATTTTTTTTAATAAATAAGTGTTGTGCTAAATAATAACATGAGAACCAATTGCTACTAAAAAAAATCTATATCGGGTTAAATTATGCAAGACTTAAATAAAATTAGAATAAGATCAGATGATGAATTGAAAATGCAAAATGTTGGGCTTAAAGAGTTGAGTCAAATATTAAACTCTAGAAAAGTTAAACACTTTATAACTGGAGGAACCCTACTTGGAGCTATCAGAGAAAAAAATTTTATTAAATGGGATTGGGATGTTGAGATTACAATTTTGACAGATCAAATTTTTAGCATTAAAGACGACCTAAGTAATTTATTTGTAAACTCTGGTTTTAAAGTATCTAAATATTTAGATAAATACGATTCTCTTAAATGGGAATTAATCAAGTATAATTGCTCATATGAATTGCTTGGTTTTTATAAAGAAGGAGAATGGATGTATAGATTAGGAAAAGGCATTAAAGTTCCTGCTTATTTATTTAATAAACAATATGATTTATTTTTTTTAGGTAATTTGTACCAAACTGTTTCAGATCCAAAAAAATATTTAGAATTCTGTTACGGTGATTGGCAAACTCCAAAAAGAACCTCTGATAAAAGAGAGTATTTAACATCAGAGCATGTCCCAAAGTTAAAAATTCATAATATTTTCTTTCAAAAACTTAAAAATATCTTTAACAAATAGAAATAATGAAACTTAAGGAGATAACTAATCATTTTGGTGGAATGTGGAGAAACCCAAACCTAAAGGATTATTTTTTTCTTGTTAACCCATATTTTCCAAACAATGCATTGCTTCAAGAGTTAAAAAACAATTTTTCTAATCTAGTTACTCAGTATCCATCAAACCTAAAACGTCAAAATTTATTTGCAAGTAAATTGTTTGATGTTCATCATAAAAATCTTGTTGTTTGTAATGGTTTTTCTGAGGTAATAAATATTTTGCCTGATATTTTTGAAGGAAAATTTGGTATTCTTACTCCAACTTTTAATGAATATATAAATGCAATTGATAAAGATAGAATATATTCATCAGATGTTAAAAATACATTATTCAGATACTCTATCAAAGAACTTTACAAACTTTCAGAGAATTGTAAAAATATAATTTTGATTAATCCTGACAATCCAAGTGCCAACCTAGTTGCCAAATCTGAATTATTGATATTTCTTGATTTTTTAAAAGATAAAAAAAAAAATTTAATAATTGATGAGTCGTTTATAGATTTTTCTGATCAAGATGGTACAAATAAAATGCTATCACAGGAAATAATATCAAAATATAAAAACTTACTAATCATTAAAAGTATTGGAAAAAGTTATGGCGTTCCAGGCATACATTTAGGAGTCGTGAGTAGCTCTAACAAAGAACTTTTATTAAAAATAACTAAACGCTTATGTATCTGGAACATAAATTCTATTGCAGAGACTTTTTTGGAAATAATGCCAAAATATATTACTATTTTTGATGATGCTTGTAAAAAAATGATTAGAGAAAGAGAGATTTTTTATAAAGAGTTAGCTAATATTAGTTTTTTAACCCCACTTCCTTCATATTCTAATTATATCTTATGCAAAATTTCAAAAAAATTTACATCAGATAGTCTTGCTGAAAAACTTTTCAATGAAGGATATATTATAAAACACCTTTCTGAAAAAATTGATAAAGATAGAGGTGAATATATTAGATTAAGTATAAGGGATAGAATTGACAACAAAGGACTAATTCGAGCTTTACAAAAGTTTCATTAATTATTATGAAAAATAAAACTGCAGTATTTTTTGGTAAATTTCACCCCCCGCATCTTGGTCATATAATTACAATAAATCGTATCTTGCGTGATTTTAACGAACTAATTGTAGCTATAACTTCAGATAACAAAAAGGGTCTTGATCCCAGTCAAATTAAGAAAATACTAGAGGAAGCCTTTCAAGATAATAAAAGAATATCTTTTGAAATTATAAATGGCTCTATTGAAGAAGGAACTGCATCAATAAAACATTTAAATTTTGATACTGTAGTTTCAGGAAATAATAAAATTATTAGTATATTAAATAAGATGGGTTATAGAACTGTATTTCAACCAAGATCTACTGGGATTGGCTTTAGTAGCTCAGAAATTAGATCTTTAATAAATAATAATTCTGGTGAGGATACTGGTGAAAGGAACACACAGTTTAATCTCGAGATTGAAGAGCTGTCTAAAATTAAACCCCTTGAGAAAGTTTTGCCAAACCATTTAGCAAATATTGAAAGTATGATACTTGAAGATGGCTTAATGTTTAAGCCTTTAATTATTGATAAAAAATATAATATTGTTCTAGATGGTTCTCATAGATATGCTTTTCTTTTAAAATTTGGTTATAAAAAAGCTCCAGTAATAAAAGTCGATTATGATGATGAAACGATATTTGTTGGCAATGATTTAAAGCATAGATATTTAATAGATAAAAATCTAAAATTAAGTAAATCTAAAGTGATTGAAGCCGCATTAAATGAAAAATTATTAGATGCAAGGACAACTCGACATTTTTTTCCTTTTAGAAAAATAAATTTTCCTGTTGAACTAAAAAAATTAATTCCTGGAAAACCAAATAACATTGATTTTTTAATTGAAAAAACAAACATTCAAAATGAAATTAAGAAAAATCTATTATATATCAATGAAATTGATGAAGAATTAAAAATTTTAGGAAGCTATATTGATGAACAAAATGACATAAAAACTTATTTAACTAATCAACTAAATATAATGAAAAAATCAAACAGTTCAAATTAATTATTTTTAATCAGAATTTTATGATTGTTTAATTAAAATAGTTTTATCAGATAAAAATTTACATTCCAAATTTTTATCTATCCCGAGTATATTCTGTAATTTACTAATACGCTCAGTAATATCATTTTTTTTTAGAGAAGGAAACTTTTGATTATATTCTTTGGTCCTAAATCTGTTAGGTATAAAGTTTTTTAGTCCAACACGAAGTGTGTCTCTACATTTCATAACATTTAGAAATAATTGAAATCTAACCCAACTAGATGATTGAGAAAGATTATTGGTATCAAGACTTTCCCACACTTTAATAATTTTTTCTGCAGCCAGTTGATTGTTATCAAGAAAGATTTTATTTGATATTTTATCAATATTTTTCTCATTATTATTTTTTAAGTTCTTATATTCTATTTTGTGAAAAATTGTGTTTACCTTTAACAAAAGTTCTTCCTGAGTCTTAATAAGATAACCTAAATCATTTGCTAGCAGTGCTTTGTTAAATTTTTTTTCAAATGGAGCATAAGTAATTACTGGTTTACCTGCTATTGAGGCCTCAAGTGATGTGGTACAACCATTGTGTAAAACAGCAAAAGAATTATTAACCCAAGGAGTTATAGATCCTTTCTCTAAAACATGTACATTAGCAACATCTTCTAAATAAACTTTCCATGCCTCAACATCTTCAACTGGGTGTGGTCGTAACACTATATCGTATAAATTGTTGTTATTGGAAAGATGTTTAATAGCGTTAATAAAGCAAAGCATCATACTGCTTTCATCTGCAATACAGCTAAAATTTCTATTAAACATTTCTGGATCTCGCTGAAAATATCCTCCTTTTTTTTGGGATGCTATAAGTTCATGAGGTTTTTTTTTATTATTTGCGGTTCCAAAATTAGATGATATTAATAAGTATGGTTTTGATGGCCTTTCTTTAGGGATGCCCCAATAATCAAGAAAAATAGACTTCCAAAGATCCACTCGCGGTGATCCAGTTTTATATATTTTTGATGAAAATTTTGGATATATCTTTTTTAATGTATTGACGTCCTCAAAACCCCATCCAAAAACTGCTGAAGATTGATTGATAGTCTTATCTGAGTATCTTATCTTTGCGAATTTATCATAACCAACATCAATCAATCCTCCTTCTTCGTCTATACTTGTAATATAAAAACCGTTATCAATTATTTTCTGATGTCTTAATATCTTGTCCTCACCTGGTGTTAAAGATTTGGTATGAAATATTCCAGGTGCAAGCAAGCCAGCACGTATACCTCTTGTAATACTACTCAAATTTGAAACTAAAACTTGGTGCCCTCTAGAAGCGGCTATCGTCGCTAAAAGAATTTTACTATCTAACTCTCTAATAACGCTCTCAACATGAAGGTAAATATTCATATTTTAGATTTTTCCTCTGCAATTAGCATAATTTGAAGATTAACTAAACGACATAACGCTGAGCCCTCTAGATCACTCAAAGTATTAGGTTCAATTTTTAATTCAATACAATCATAAAGATAATTTAAATATTTTTTGCAGGAACTATCACTAACATAATCAATCAAAACTCTATCAACAATCCCTTTCTTATGTCCTATTATTTCTCTTAATTTATCTAAATGTTCTTGATTTATATTTCGATGTGATGGAGGTACTTTAATAGATTTATTATATCTAAATTTTATCAATCTTTTAAATTTTAAATTTATAAATTTTATTCCATAGTAAATTATTTGGCCTGGAAAATATATCAGTCTATCGTTGAAAACTTTTTTTCTAAGTTTGCCATAACTTATTCCTATTTTTCCACTTATGTATTTATGTAAAAATGTTTTTGGAAAAAAAATATCCTTAATATTTAAATGATAAGAAAGTAGTTCAGATGCAATTGGCCCTTCTGAAAAAGGAGTACAAATTATTATTCTTTCATGGCAAGAAATATTAAAAAATAATTGATGAAAATTCCCCATTGTTCTAATCCAACGAGCCAGTCTCGTTGCATGATTGTTTTTTTCTGCTTCAGTTAATATTGTTTTATTTAAACTGTAATTAAACTCACCTTGATACCAGTTTGTAAATGGTAAAACATAATATTTATTTTTATAATTCTTGATTATTTTAATTATTTCACTTGGCAAAGTATTATTATTAGTTTTGTGTTCACTTAAACTTGAGTAGGTTTTGGTTATATTTGAAAGAAAATTTTTTTTTAAAATTCTACATAACCTAAAATATGCAATAGTTGTTTTAAAGCGCAAGTATAAACTTGATGTCATTTTTATTAATCTAATTATTCCAGTGGTAAAGGAGCTTGGAGCAAAAGTATCTACATGAAATAATGTATCTGAGTTTTGGCCAGTTAATATTAACATTTCATCTTTTTGATCTAAGTCATATGGAAAATAATTAAACCCATGCTTTATATATGTTAAGCCATTCAACATGGATAATCCTTTCTCTGCTTTTTGCCTGATCTTTAAAGAAGAAAAATTCTCTATAGGTTTAACAAAATCAATTTGGCATTCAATTCTATTAATAATTTCATGAGCCATTTTCTTTTCAGCCAGCTTGCCTCTATCAATATAATAACCTTGTGAAGATTTATCCAAAATTGATTTATGATTTAATAATAAAGCCGTAGAGTCAACGCCTCCAGAAAAAGCAAGCATAGCTTTTTTTTCTTGAATTCTACAGTACGACCCATAAACATCATTAATGGCTTTCATTTTTTTTGTAAGCATTAAGTCTTGTCGCCTTCTTGTTGATCTTTGATTGTTTAAAAGGTAGCAATTAATTTTAACCTTATCTGTAGAGTATTTTATGTAAAATCCTGGTGGAAGTCTCTTTGTTCTAGGCACAAGACCGTCAAATGGAGGGCGGGCGACAGATTGATGAGAAAGTATAAAATTCATTAATGCTGCATCATCTATTTTACCTTCAATTCGATTTGCCTGACGTAAAAATTTACCTTCATCATTAGAAATTAAATAACTAGGTAACCCCTTGTCTTTTTCTGGTAACTTCATCCAATATAGTCCACTACTTGCACAAGAGGTAAAAAACCAAACATCATCATCATGGGTAATTTCAACAATACATGGGCCAATAATTCCTTTCATCAAAGTTGCTATTGAATCTTCGCCACCTTGATCCCATTGTTCCTTAATTATTTTTTGAATACCATCACAATCAACTACTTTTTCACCATCTGTCCATCCCATTAACTTTCCATAAAAATAAAAACTTGTTGATTGATAAGGTGTTTGCTTATCTTTAATTAATATTTTCTTATGTAAAAGGTTGGTCATTTACACATAACTTTCTATTACAGGTTGACTTATGGATAATCTATTAAGTAGCAAAAGCTTTAGGAATTTTTTCAACATTTGCATTAAAGGTTAGAAGTTGCTGATCGAAAATATTTACTAATTTTGGTTAATTCTTCAAATGTGCCTTGACTTTTCACCACTCCATTACTGAGTAAAAAAATTTTATCACACTTTTTTACAGTACTCAAACGGTGTGCAATCATTATTATTGTAATTTTTTTACTAAGATTATGCACTGCATCCATTACCACTTGTTCAGTTAAATTATCTAATGCACTTGTGGCTTCATCTAGCACAAGTACTTTTGGCTTGTGATACAAAGCTCTTGCGATTCCTATTCGCTGACGTTGCCCACCTGAAAGTCTTACTCCACGTTCACCTATGGTAGTTTGATACTTCCCAGGCAATTCATCGTTCACAAAATTATGCAAATTAGCAATTTTTGCAGCATCTTTAACAGCTTCTTGATTTATATCTTTTGTATCCATTCCAAATGCAATATTAGAAGCAACTGTATCATCAGATAAAAAAATTTGCTGTGGAACGTATCCTATTGACCTCTGCCAATCTCTTTTATTTTGATTATCTATAATTTGATCATCTACTTTCAAGGTACCTTGTTGAGCATCGTATAAACCAAGAATTATATCTACTAAAGTAGTTTTTCCACTACCTGTAGCACCCACTAAACCAATAGTATTACATGCTGGAATTTTAATATTAATATCCTTTAATGTTGTTTTTGATGAGTTGGGGTAACTAAAATGAATGTGACTAAGAGAAATACTTTCTTTTAACTTTAAGGGTTTATTTTCTTTGCTTAAAATTAATGGTTGAAAACTTTTCATATCACTATACAAATCATCAAGTGAGCTACCAACATATCTCAGTTGATTTAAAGAAATATAAATTTGTTGTATAGCTGGCATTAAGCGATATCCAGCAAATGCATATAATGAAATAATTGGCAAAGCCTCAAGGAATGTACCATTTATAGAAATAAGATAAAGTATCACTAAAATCATACCCCCAAAGCCAATTGCTTCAAGAAAAAAACGAGGTAAATTGCTAATTATTTGCGATGAAGCCGCATGTTGTGCCGAAATTTTTGCTGGGTCAGAGAAACGTGATGTAAACTCTTTTTCTAATCCACCTACTTTTATTTCTTTTGCAGCACTAAATGTTTCGGTAATAGTTTTATAAAGTTCTTCATTGGCTTTTAGACGTTCATATCCAATGCGTTTAATAAAATTTCGAGTGATAGCATAGATAATACCGTAACTTCCAACAAGAGTAAATCCAACTATAGCAGAAAGCTTAGGATCAACTACAATTAATAAGATTATTATCATACTTGTGACAGCACTAAATGTAATTAAATTCATTACAGGTCTTATACCATGGCTAATTACTAAACTGACTTCTGACAGAATAGTTTTACCAAGATCAGCACTATGTCTATTTAAAAACCAACTGTAGGGCTGACTCAAAAATCCAGCCACCAAGCGCTTACCTAAAGTGTATTCACGCATAGCACTAAATCTAATTAACAAATAAATAGTTAAAGCTTTAAAGCTAAGTGAAAATACTAACAATAAAAAAACAAAAATACCAAGAATAAATATAAATTGCTGATCATTTTGAACACCTACTATAGCTGTCATCTCAAATATATTATTTAATAAAATGTTATTTCTTATGATATCTGGATTCGTCAAAATAGCTATAAATGGCATTATTGATGCAACACCTAACATGTCTAGAAAAGCCATTATTAAAATCATGGTTAAAAGCACAATGGCAAGTTTTTGTTCACGAGGAGTTAAAATATATAAAAGTTTTATTAAAGTTTTCATTTAAATGGTTTAAAATAATCTTTTATAATTAGTGGAACTAAATCTATAACACTTTTTAGCTAAATTCATAATAATCGAATTTTAAACTAAAAATTTTCAGGCAATTTACACTTTAGTTCATTTAATTTATTCATTAAACCAGAATTCAGCTTAATTTGACTCATTTTTTCAGTATTACTTTTTTTTTGCAAGTACCTTAATATATTCGTGCTATTTAAGTCATTTTTTGCAAAAGTCGCAAATAAAGCACATCTGTCTTGTTTGTATTGGGTGGGTAAAAATAAATGCCTAGGCAATATTTGTTCAAAAAAAGGTTGTAAACAAATTTTTGGAAATAGCTTTAATCTTCTTGAAGTACCACAATGATGAGTTCTCAAATTCCATATTACAACATCACCTTGCTCTAACTCTAAATTAATACTTTTGCCAAGTTTTAATGAATTCATATTATATCGGGTTTTTGTAAACAATACCTTTAGTAATCTCAAAGTATCTGCCAAAATTCTTCTAAAATTAAAAATAAAATATTTATGTGATTTTTTTTTTATTTTAAGTCCACCACTAAAATCTTTAAAATTTTCAAAATAAATTCCCAGCCTAATTATTGGATATTCTTTTTTATATGGTATATGCTCATCTTCATTTCTTGCATCATTATGAAATCCTGTTTTATTTTTAAAAGGATCAGTGTGATTAACAACACCACTATCTGAAAAGTATAATAAACTATTTGTATTTAAAATTTCCTTCATAATTTTTATTAATTTTTCATTTAGTATAAGTTCCTGTATACTTTGATTTAATAATATTTCACTTTTAATTGGGTAATTTTTAGAAAAATTAATCATCTCCTCTCTTTTTTTTGAAATATATTCTTTGGTAAAAATAGATTTAACAACAATAAATCCATCTGTGAGATAATCTCTTCTTAAATTACTTTGACGCTCCATAAATCAGTTTTTCACCTAGTCCTGTAGTTTGATTAATAACTTTAGAATAAAACATCTTAAAGCCTAAAATTTTACCAAGTTCATTTAAACTTTCCATAGAATTTATCTCATTAAATGGAGAACGTACAAGATACCCTCTTTCATTAATTTGATCTTGATCTGAGATTTCTCTATTCACACTGTATCCAATAATTAATATTCCATTTTTTTTTAAAACTCTTTTTACCTCAGACAAAGCTTTATGTGGATTATTGCTATATGCAAGACACCATCCCATGAACACAATATCAAAATTTTCATCATTGAATTCTAAATTGTGCATATCTCCTAATTTAATTAATGGAGAATATGAAAATAAGTCAACACCAGTGATATTTTTCAATTCAAATCCAAATGAAAAAATATTAAAAATTTCACCCTCAGCTCTAGGTCCAATACTCAGTACCTTTAAATTCTTAAATTCCGATTTGTTATATTTTTTTTTAATTGCTGGAAATAACAAATTTAGGCTACCGCCAGATAATGATCTACCTATATCGAGAATACTGACATTTGTTGGTTTTTTTGGTAAAGAAATATTTTTATTATAAACTACACGTTTATTAGATTCTAAAGTGTTTTTCCATGTATATTCTGATACTTCATTAAAATCTTTAATTTTTTTTTTAATTTTACAAAAATAAAATGCTCTCAAAAAAGCAAAGTTGTTTCTTATTTTTCCTATTGATAATAATTTTCTAGCTAAAAATTTAATAAAATGTAGCATCTAGTTTTCAATTAATAAACATGTTTATTGTTTTTTTTAATTTTTTTCGTAGTCACTCACTATTGTTTTAAGTTCTTTAACCGTTAATCTCTCAACATTATCACTAGATAAACAAAAATTTTTTTTTACGTTTTTGAAATTATTTTTATAGTATAAAAATTCTTTTTCTAAAATAGGATTAGCAATTATATAATACTTTTTATCTATAAATGTGTTAGTAGCATCATCTTTTGAGATCATTTCTTCATGAATTTTTTCTCCTGGCCTATTACCATTGCAAATAATTTTTGACTTTGTGCATATTGATCTTGCAAGATCTAATAATTTATAACTTTTTAGTTTAGGAACAAATATTTCTCCACCTAAAGAACTTCTAAGCGAATGTAAAACCAACATTACTGCTTCTTGTAAAGAAATATTAAATCTTGTCATTTCAGGATTTGTGAGATTAAACTTTTTATTTTTTTTTTCTTCTAATAGCTTAGAAATTATCGATCCTCTGCTCCCAAAAACATTTCCATATCTAACAACCATAAATTTAATATTTTTTTTTCCTTTATGAAGGTTTGCTGCACTAAATAATTTGTCAGAACACAACTTTGTAGCTCCATATAGATTAACAGGGGACGAGGCTTTGTCAGTAGATAAAGCTACTACTTTTTTAACTTTATTATTTAACGATGCGCTGATTACATTTTCTGACCCTAAAATATTTGTTTTTATATACTCAAAAGAATTATACTCTGCGGTGTCTACCTGTTTTAAAGCTGCAGCATGTACAACTGTATCAACATCAGAAAATGCGTAATTTAATCTTGGAAGATCTCTAATATCACCCAAGAAAAATCTCAAATTTTTATTATGAGGATATCTTTTTTTTAAATGATATTGCTTTAATTCATCTCTACTGAATATAATAATTTTTTTTTTATATTTAATTTTAATCAAATAGTTTAAAAAAGCTTTTCCAAAGCTTCCTGTTGCCCCAGTAATTAATATATTTCCAAACATTTTATATGATTATGTTTATGTTATTTTTTTATAAAATCAAACATTAAAACGAATAATATGTAGCATTGAAGTTAGATTAAGATTAAATTAATTTTTTTTTGTGAAAAAATTTTATTATTTTATAATAGTAATAACTTAATGTTTTATTTTTTTGAAAAAAAATAAATTTAAAAAAATATGCCAAAAAATTTAATTCCTTACAGCCGACAACATATTGATCAAGCCGATGTAAATGCTGTATCATTATCTCTAAAACAAGATTTGATAACACAGGGTAAAAAATTAAAAGAATTAGAAGCTTCGATTTGTAAAAAACTTAAATGCAAGTACGCTGTTGCATGCTCTAGCGCTACCGCTGGCCTTCACCTAGTTAATATGCTTTTTAATAAGAAGAAAATTGCAGTTCCAGCACTTACCTTTTTTTCATCAGTTTCTACAATTCTCCAAAGTAATAACTATCCGGTATTTTTTGACATAAATTATTCAAACTTATTGTTAGATATAAATGAATTAATAAAAAAAAATAAAAAATTTGATATTATAATGAATGTCCTTTTTTCAGGAAATTCAATAAATTCCAAACAATTAAGAAATACATTTTCAAAAAAAATAATCATAGAGGATGCTTCTCACGCATTAGGTTCTAATTACTCTGATGGTAGTCCAGTTGGGTCCTGTAAATACTCAGACTTTACTATTTTTTCTTTACATCCAGTTAAAAGTATCACTTCTGGTGAGGGGGGCATTATAACAACTAATAATAAAAAGTATTATGAAAAATTAATATTGCTAAGAAGCCATGGAATTCTAAGAAAAAAAAATAGAAAGCATGATTGGGAATATGAAATTAATAATTTTGGTTTAAATTATAGATTAAGTGAAATTCAAGCGGCATTAGCATTATCACAGCTAAATAAATTAAAAAAATTCATAGATTTTAGAAAAAAAATTTCAAAAAAATACGATTTATATTTTAAAGAAAATATTAATATTGATGTGCCACAAAATAGTAATTTAGAAAGAAATAATTCAGCATGTCACCTATATATTATAAGATTAAAAAATATCAGAACTAGAAATTTTTTATTTAAAAAATTAAAATCATACGGAATAGCGTCTCAAGTACACTATATACCTGTATATAAGTTTAATGTTATCAAAAAAAAAATTAAAAATTTGAAAGAATTAAAAAATACAGAAAAACACTTTAAGACTTGTCTTAGTATACCGTGTTTTTATAAATTAAATGATAACAAAGTAAGATCTATTGCAAAAATAATTAATCAATTAACAATGAAAAAGTAATACCAGATATTATCCAATTTTATTTAAAATCACTTACTTTTTGAATAAAAAAATTTCATTTAACTTTCATGAATTCAAAAATTATGTGTATAAACACTAAAAATTAAGATTAATAAACATTTAGATTTAATTGCTAATATTAATCAATTTCTATACTTAATATTTATTAAAAAAATTTAATCTTAAAAAGTTTATAAAATTATGTCAGCTCTGAAAAAAAATAAACACAAGTACAATGTTTTTTTCAAAAAATTTGATCCATCGTATAATGTTTCTAAAAAATATATCAGATGGCTTAATGATAAAAGTGTTACAAAATTTACAAAGATCAAAGCTACAAAAAAAAAAATAGATATAAAAAAATATATTAAAAAAAATGATGGAATTAATTCTTTTTTATTTAAAATAACTGTAAAGAAAAAAAATTACTGCCTGCATGTAGGAAATGTAAGATTTTATATTAAAAATAATTTTGCAACTATTGCACTAATTATTGGAGAAAAAAAATACCACAATTATGGAATAGGAACACAGGTTATTGCCAAAGGTGTTCAATTTTTAAAAAAAAAAAAAATAAAGGAAATATGTGCTTATATAAATAAAAAAAATCCAACTAGCTTGAAAGCTTTCAAAAAAAACAACTTTGTTAAAGTTTCAGTCGATCTTTTTAAAAACAAACCATATAACCTCTTTAAATACAAACGTAATTAATTTTAAAAATTTAATTTTTAGATTTTTTCTCTCATACCACTCAAACATAATGGGCTGTCTAATAACATTTTTACATTTTCTCTTTGATCCTCACATTTTTTTATTTTTAAGAAAATTTTGTCTAAAATATTAAAATAATTTTCAAGTAAATTATTATTGTGAGGTACAGAACAATAAACTGCGTTTGATGCAAGGATTTTTCTTTTTAACATTTCTTGCGTAATAAAAGTTTTATAGATTAAATTCTTTTTAGATTTAAAAGTAAAGTTAGGAATAGCATCAATTCCTTTTATTTCTAAATCCAATTTATTTAAATCTGCAATTAATCTCCAATTTTTTTTTATTTTTTTTCCAATACTTGTTATAATTTCCCATGATCTATTTTTTTCCATTATATCCAATGTTGCTAATGCTGCCGTTGGCCCAATTCTTTCGGTCCAAAAAGTACTACTAACAAAAGTTGAATTACAAGCTTCCATTACCTCTCTTTTTCCTATTATAGCGTTAATGGCATGACCATTTCCTAGTGCTTTACCAAATATAGCAATATCTGGTACAATTTTATAATGTTTGTGTAGACCTCCAAAAGATTGTCTAAAACCTGATGTACATTCATCAAATATTAAAACAATGTTATTATCGTCAGCTAGTTTTCTTACTTTCTCTAAAAAATTATTTTTTGGTTCAAAATTTCTTTTGACTTCCATTTTAATAGCACCAATTTTATTTCTTTGAATTATATCTTTAAGTTGTATTAAATTATTATATTCAAAGGGATAAACTGTATTTTTTAATGATTTTGGAACGCCTTTGATAGGAACGTTGTTCATTAAATGTTGGTTTAATTTATTATTATCCCCAATATTGCTAGATAAATACCAATCATGCCAACCGTGATAGCCACATACTGCAACTTTATCTCTACCAGAGGATGCCCTTGCAATTCTAATTGCAACTGCATTTGCTTCACCACCTGTTCTTGTAAGTCTAACCATTTCAGCCCATGGGTGTAATTGAATTAATTTTTCAGCTAGTTTAATTTCTTCAATAGAGTTTAGCGTTGTCATCGACCCTTTTTTAATTGTTTCAATGACTTTTCTTTCTATATGTGGATGCGCATACCCCAAAATATTTGTTCCAACACCCATAAATGATAAATCGTTAAAGCAATTTCCATCTAAATCCCAAATTTTATATCCTTTACTTTTGTTAAAATATGCTGGCCATTTATCTGGTAGAAATAAATCAGGGTTTTTTGAAAATAGCATTGTACCGCCTGGAATAATTTGTTTTGCTCTTTTCCAAATTTTTTGACCGGTAATCATATTTTGACCTTCATTTCTTTTAGTTTGTATATTTTCATCAAATATACATTTATTTTTTTTATATAATCGGATCACCTCATCTATACCAAAATTATATATATTAGGAAAATTTTTTAAAACATTGGTAATAACTTTAAAGTCTAATGGGTCATCTAAAGTTAATCTTAGAAAAGAATAATCTTTTTTATATTCTAAATTAATTTTTTTTAGTTTTTTATTTTCTCTAATATGGGTTGTAACATGCTCTTGAAACTTTTTAACTTTTCTTGATATTTTCCATGCCTGGTGTAATGATTTAAAGTTAAATATTTCAACATCAAAACCATCTGGATAAGTGGCTGGCATAGTATTTGTAGCATAATCAGCACACTTAGCTTGAAAGGCTTTGGCAACTTGGTCAATAACTTCTGGATCTATTAAGGGGCAATCACCAGTAATACGAATAATGTTTTTAGATTTAAATAACTTTGAAGCTTGATAATATCTATCAATAACATCCAATTCAGATCCTTGAAAACAATAAATATTTAGCTTTTGACATACTTTTTTAATTTCTTTATCCAGGGGATTTGTTGAAGTTGCTACAATAATTTTTTTTATAGATTTTGATTTTTGTAATCGTTTAATCAAAAGCTCTAAAAAAGTCGTATTCTTATATTTTTTTAATATCTTTCCTGGAAATCTCTTTGAGTCTTGTCTAGCTTGAATTATGGTGGTAAATTTCAATTATAACTCCATTTTCGTGGATCAATAAGTTTTACTTCATTGCAAATAAAAATATTAGGCACCAAAAATAACTTTTCATTAAATGAGTTAATAATTTGATTTAATTGAATCGCATTATCAAACCCAATTATTAAATAGTCAATATGTTTAATTTTTTTAATAAAATGTAAACATGCGGTAATTTGATCAATTTTGTTAAATGAACACCAATCTATAAATTTTTTAAATAAGTTCTGACTTTTTACACTTCCTACTTTGAGCGAGCTATTCAACAAAATTCCCTGCAAAAAACATGATCTAGCATAAATTTCTATATTTAATTTTTTTAGTTTTTTTAAAAGATTGTTTTTTAAAAATCTTTGGTCGAAAACATTAAGTGGAAATTGAACAATATCAGGTATCCATATTTTGAGAATTTTTTGAATTTCATTAGGTTCATAGACAGATATGCCCACCTTCATAATTAATTTTTTTTTTTGGTAATCTAAAATTATATTTAAAAACTCCTTATTTTTTCCCAATATATCTGATGTATCATGAATTAATAAACCATATAAACTTTTTACTTTTAATTTTTTTAAAGATTTATTTACTTTTGATTCAAACCATTTTTTTAAATCTTTGGGTTTTTTTAGAGGAAGCTTAATCTTGGTAATAATTTTTTTTTTAATTTTAAAATTTCCTAAGATTTTTTCACTTTCTCCATAATTCATGGCTGTATCAAAAAAATTTATTGAGTTTATTTTTAAAATTTTTTTTATATTTTTTATTTCTACTTTTTTAATTTTTTTTTTATTCAAACCATATTTAAAACCAAATTGGGCAGTCCCTATAAGTAGTTTCATCTAATATTTGATAAAGATTTTTTTTAAGGGTGTTCCAAATTTTAAAGACTTCTTTGATTTTTTTCCCAAAATTGTTTCAAAATACTTTGGGTGCATACCATTTGATGGTCTAACAACTTGTAAATTTTTTTCAGTAAACTTTTCTCCTTTTTTAATATCTTTGGATATAAAAATAGATCTTTGGTATTTTTTAAAATTAATTTCATTTTTTGTGGGACCATAAAAAACTTTACCTAAAGCCTGCCTGGAAATATTACACTCCTCTTTTAGCATTTTCATTTCATTCATTTCACTAGAAAACTTACCATCAACACCAACATTTTTTTTTAAGGTAAAGTGCTTTTCAATAATAGTTGCACCTAAACTAACTGCTGTTATAGCAGCACCAATACCAAGACTATGATCAGAAAAACCAATCTCACATTTAAATATTTTTTTTAAATCATCAATTGTTTTTAAATTTAAATCTCTAGGATCAGCAGGATACGCACTAGTACATTTTAATAAAGCTAACTGTTTGCAGCCATTCTTTTTAAGATATTTTACCGATTCTTTTATTTCTTTTAAATTTGATAGGCCAAGTGACATAATTACTGGCTTTCCTGTCTTTGCAACTTTTTTTAATAGTGGAAAATGATTATTTTCAAAAGATGCAATTTTATAAATTGGAACATTTAATTTTTCTAAATAATCGACAGCTGTTTCATCAAATGGGCTACTAAAATAAATTAACTTTTTTTTTCTAGCTCGCTCAAATATTTTTTTATGCCAAGACCATGGAGTATGTGCTTTTTTATATAATTTAAATAATGAATGATTCTTTTTCCAAGGATTTTTTTTGTCTGTAATTAAAAAATGCTTCTTATTTGTATTTAATGTAATTGTTTCTGGAGTAAACGTTTGTAATTTAATTGCATCTGCACCACTTTTGGCAGCTAAGTCTACTAATTTTAAAGCATTACTTAATGATCCATTATGATTTCCTGATAATTCTGCAATTATAAAAGGTTTATGATTAGAGGAAATTATCTTAGATTTTATTTTTATCATTATTTAAGCTTATAGTTTTCTGGTATTTCGTAATAGTCTGATCTTCTAGTCATTCTTGTAAATTCATCTTTTGGTGGAATTAAGTCAAAACCCAATAAAGATTTCTGCTCATTTGTTAATTTTTTAAATATTTTTTTTGGAGTATTTTTCATATAATCAAATGAAGGCTTAATAAACCATCTTGCATAACCTAATAAAACTGCCCAACGAGAACTATCATTTTTTTTCTCCGATCCACCATGCCATAAGTTTGCATTGAAAATAATAACACTACCCTGTTTTGCTTTTATCAAAACTTTATTTTTTATTACTTTGTCATTATTGGCATATCTTTTGATCATGTGACTTTTGGGAACTATGTAGGTACTTCCATTATTCTTATTAAAATCATCTAAAACCCACATTACATTTACTATGATATTATAATTAACTCCCGCTAAGTTGCTATCTAGATGAATTAACTGTCCCTTGTGTCCATTCATTGGACATCTTGCGGAAATATTATTTAAATAATAAGGTTCAGAATTTTTATATGAACCTTCTTTCAACAAAACATTTAAAATACTTATTACTTTTTTATTTTCAAATAACTTAAACCAAATTAAATTTTTATTATGTAAATTAAATACAACTTTTTCAGTTTGTTTATTAGCCAAATTTTTATAGCTTTTAATAAAATATTTATTCTTATACTTTTGATAATCTTTATTTAAAAGAGTTTTTAACATTTCAGATTGTTTTTTGGAAACTAAATTGGGTATTATTGCATACCCATCTTTTCTTATCTTTTTAATATATTTATCAATTTTATTTTTCATCTTAACTATTTGGGTGTTGCATACATAACAATTTGCCTTCCAAGGTTAAGATTGGCAAGAGATCTATAAAAATTTTTAAGTACTTTTGATTTTCCTTGTTTTCTTAAATTTTCCTCAAAAAGTACTCTTTTTTTATGACAAGCTTTACCTAATTTTTCGTCAGATACATAATTTTCACCAAACAATAGAAACATTTCTAATGGAAAAGATGCTTCACATATTTTAATCTCAAAGTCTAAATATTCTAATAATTTTACCAAACTATCTCTAGAAAAATAATTAAGATGATTTGGCGGTGCTACCCACCAATCTTTTAAATTATGAATATTTCGTCCAGTAGTCTGAAAATCATTAAAATCATTTGGAACATCAATAACTAAAATTGAATCTTTTTTTAAAATTTTTTTTATTTGTCTTAATGCTAAAACTGGATTTGATAAGTGTTCAAGTACATTCAGCATAGTAATTATATCAAATTTTTTTCCACTAAAAACATCCATACTTTGTAGGCCAGCATGTTTTAAATTAAGACCCTTTTTTTTGCCATAATCAACTGCTTCTATAGCGGGATCAAATCCATAACATTCTATTCCTTTGCTTTGAAAGTATTGTAATGCCAATCCCCAACCACACCCAATATCAAGCATGGCTGTGTCTTTACTAAGTTTTTTTTTAATTTCGATAAAATTTTCATATATGTCCTGCCATCTTCCTTGAAAAAACTCCTTATCATTTATCTGAACTTCTAAAGAAGAGTCGTTAAAGTTTTTATATTCACCAGTATAAAACTCTTCAGCATAAAATTTTGTTATTTCTTCTTCTGATGGTGTTGGGGAAACTTGATAAAACCCATACTCATTTTTAATCAATTTAAAATTATTTTTCATTCTACTCGAACTTAACATGGTGTGATGTACTCGTCCACCCGAGATTAGCAATCAAGTCAATTATAGATAAACTTGGTACAAAATTTTTACTATCTTTTTGATTATATGATTTACATTTATAGTCATTAAATAATAATTTAATTTTTGTAATTTCATCAAATCCATCTTTGTGTAAATATTCCTTAGCTCCAATTGGTGAGAGATATTCTGTTGCTTTAACTTTTTCTAATATTTCAACAACCTTTTGTGTTCTTTCCTTTTTAACATTTAAATCACTAGATTTAATAAACTCTACTTTTATATTTAATTTAAAGGATAAAAATTTTAAAATTTCTATATTATAGTCTGATAGATTTAATAATTTTATATTACTAGAAAAAACCATTAATTCTTCTAAATCCTTAATAAAAGGATAATTTTTATAATTTTGAATTATTGTTTTAAATATTTTTGATTGCCATTTTTTTGAATAATCGATCAATTTATCTTTAATATTAGTTTTTAATGGTGATTTTTTTAATGGAATCATTATCCATTTTTTTTGATCATTTATAATTATTTGATTTCTTGATTGCCAACTATTTTTTGAAAACTGCACATCATCTAAAAAAACATAAGTTTCAACTTTTGACATTAGATTAAAATATCCTGACCACGGAAAGTAATGCGGCTGCATTATAGCACACTTCATATAAAAAAAAGACCAACTGTTATTAAATGACTAGTGTACATCTTCAAATTTAATACTAGTTCTCTTTTTAGCTTCTTGAGTAGATTGCCAGTAATAAGAGCTACTTTTTTGATTTAAAAGGTTTGAATACCTTATAAGCTGAACAATTCTTGTACACTTTGAGTGGTTTTGAATTCCTTCATGTTGCAGTAAACTGTTAAAAATTGCAAAGTCTCCTTTGTCGAAGTAAAAATTTTCTGATGAATATTTTTTTTTAATATATTCTATATTTTTAGTAATACGATGACCATTGTCTAATTTACTTGAAGCTGTCACTCCTTCCTTATGACTACCAAGCCAAACCTTTATCCCTCCATTTCCATTAGGTTGAAGTTTGCCTAAATTTATATATGAAGTTATTTGTTCTGGAGATTGCATAATATATGGATAATCTTGATGCATTGGTAAATTATACTTATAATTTTCTTTACCTGGTGGAAATATATGTAAAGTTTCTCCTAAATAAGGGTTAGCTAAGATATTTTTTTTACCCATGAACGCATTAATTATATTAACAACTTTTGGGTGTGTTTTTAAATCAATACCACTGATTAGTTTTAGAGGTCTGGTTCCTAAATCATATAGATATCCAATTTCTCTTCTGTTAAATTTGCTAATTACTGTAATTAATCTATTTAAGTTGTAGGTTTTGTTAATTTCAAGTTTATTTTGTTTGATAATGACTTTAGCCAATGTTTTGATATCATTATAAAAATTTTCAAACACCTTATCACCATTAAAAAAGCCTCTAAACACAACAACACCATATTTTTTATAAATTGAGATATACTTACTAATGTCTTTTAAATTAGAGGTGTTTTTTTTAGTGATTTCATATGGTTTTTGATTATTTTTCATAGCTAGTCTATAAAATTTAACTTATGAAATTTAAAAAGCAAGAAATTAAATTAGACCAATTAAGTCGACTTAAATTTGATCAAAAATTTGATATTTTTTATAAATTTAGATTTCATAATGATTACTTGCGAGTGAATATTGATCAAAAAAAAATTTCTAAAAAAAACAGTAAAGAATGGTTTAAAATTAATTACAAAGAGAGAAAAATTTTTGCAATTACACTAAACAAAAAAATAATTGGATTAATTATTTACAATATAAATAATTTTTTTTATTCAATTATAATTTTAAAAAAATATAGAAACAAGGGTATTGGGACTATTGCTCTTATTAAATTTTTGGCAATATTAAAAAAGAAAAAAATTAAACTTGTTACGATGGTCAAAAAAAGCAATAAAAAATCTGTTTACTTACACAAAAAATTATTTAAAAACTATAAATCTCTAAACAAAAATTTTTTTTATTTTAAATTATTGTAAGATTATTTAATCAATTTCTCTGCTAGTTTGCTTACAGATTTATCTCTTGACAGTATCTTTTTAATAATTTTAACAGATTCATTGGGGGCTACGGCAAATGCCAACCTGTAAAGATCCATCCAATTCTTATTGTTTTTAGATCTGACAGTCTCGATTTGTTTAATAATTGCAAGATATGATTTTATTTTTTTATTTTCCATAATTTCATTTGATTCTTTAATTTAAACGGTTTTATATCAATTTTATTAAAATTTTTTTCAGTGCATAAATCAAGCCAATTGAGCTATTAGTACTGGTCAGCTACACGCATTACTGCGCTTCCACATCCAGCCTATCAACGTGGTGG
>Ga0209223_10001541_pt1 | contig 24859 bp, 19 predicted proteins | sample COG_06_FD_184750 | JGI IMG/M metagenome (GOLD analysis project Ga0209223, IMG submission 184750) | Pelagic Microbial community sample from North Sea - COGITO 998_met_06 (SPAdes) (version 2) | ecosystem: Environmental > Aquatic > Marine > Neritic zone/Coastal water | place: Helgoland, sampling...
CGGCAGCGATGGCTGCATTCCAATTGTAGCGCAGCTCTGTACTGTCGGGGTGGTTCGGTTGGATGAAAGTCATAGCGCCGGTTGGGATGTGAATCCGGTAAACATTGCCGCCTTGAGACATCGCGTAACACATGTCGGGGTCACCCGGCATGGGCACCACGTCGAATCCGTCGCCGAAACTGATCTCCTGCCAGTCCTCATTGCGGATGCCATCGCCATGCCACACATAGGCCGGCGCCTTCCAAGAACCGTTGTCCTGAAGTCCGCCGTAGACATTGTACGGCATGTCGTTGTCGACATTGATGTGGTAGAACTGACCCACAGGAAGGTTGCGCACAAAGCTCCAAGTCTCTCCACCATCCCGGCTAATGTTGATGCCGCCATCATTGCCATTGAGGATAAAATCGGGGTCTTCGGGGTCTTGGTACCAAGCGTGGTGGTCCGGGTGGGCACCGCTGTAAGGCAGAATGACGTCGAAAGTCCGGCCGCCATCGGTGCTTTCGCTGACCATGCTGTAGAGGTTGAAGAGCCGGTCGGGGTCTTGCGGGTCGGCATGGATTTCCGCATAGTAGAAAGGACGGTTTCCAATGTTCTTGGTGGAAACGAGGTCGAAATACTCCCCGCCATCCGTGCTCTTGTACAATCCGGTCTTCTTGGATTCCACCAAGGCGTATACGACGTTGGGGTCCGCAGGGCTCATCGTCAATCCCATGCGGCCGAGCTGTCCCTTGGGTAGGCCTTCGTCTTCGCCCAAGCGGGTCCAATCGTCACCGCCATTGTGGGTGACATACAGACCACTGCCTTCGCCTCCGGAGGTGAAGAACCAGGGCTCTCGATGGAAGGACCACATGGCCGCAAACAACTTGTCGGGATTGGACGGGTCCATGATCATCTCCGCGCATCCAGTCGTGTCATCGATGGACAACACATGGTCCCATGTCTCACCTCCATCGCGGGTGCGGAACACACCGCGCTCAGGATTGGGGCCCCATGCAGAACCCATCGCCGCCACATACACCGTCTTGGGATCCGTTGGGTGGATGCGGATGCGGTGAATGGTGCGGGTATCCTTCAAACCCATCATGCTCCAAGTCGTACCCCCGTCGATGGACCGGTAAATGCCACGGCCTGAAGTGTGGCTGTTGCGGGGGTTTCCCTCGCCCGTTCCCGCCCAAATCACATCCGGATTGGACGGAGCCACCGCCACCGAGCCAATGCTCAAGATGTCTTCGTCGTCAAAGAGCGGTTCCCAGTCCACGCCGCTTGAAGTGCTGCGCCACAGGCCACCGCTGGCCGTTCCAGCATAGATGATGTCGCGATCGGTAGGGTCTACGGTCAGGGCCGTGACACGACCGCTCATGGTGCCAGGACCAATGTGCCGAACAGGGTGATCCTCGAAAATGTCCTGGGCAATGGTTCCGAAGGGCAAAGTCCACAGGCAGACAGCCAAAAAGGCGGCAAAACGGGTGAATCGGTTCATGCCGTCAAGATACCTTTCGTTACGCTGCCATGACACGCTGCGGTCCATCAACCGCAGAGGATGCGCCCTCATCCATGACTCAGTTCAGGATGCCAATCCTCTGCTCATGACGAATCTGCAAAGTCCGACGTACCCCTAAGGCACTTCCTTCGACCCAACCTTCGACCCTAATCGGTGCCCCCTGCACCATGAATTCAAGCCAATGGCGGGACAGCACATCTCCAAACCGCTTGGAATCCAACACGGCATCCAACCTGATGGTGGCCTCGGCCTTCCGGCTGAGTTCCTCGCCCTCCGCAAACACCAAACGCCCCACCGAATCACCCGCCAGCCACAAACCAAGGTGACTCGCATCAATGCCCACCTTGTAGCCATTGGGATTGTACAAGCTGAGGTCAACACCCACTGCCGCCTCAGCCGTGCCGAGCTGCCTCAAGTCCCCAATGCCCACCTTTCTCACCTCAAAATCCTTCGGCTCAAGGCACCCAGACAAGATCACGACCACGAGAGCCGCAGAAAAAGCCATGAAGGTGGTGCGCATCAGCTCAGCCCTTGTGGAATTCCGCAAACCGCGCGTGGAAATGGGGAATGGTCTCAATGCCTTTGAAGTAGTTGAAGACCCCGTAGTGCTCATCGGGAGAATGGATGGCATCGCTGTCCAATCCGAAGCCCATCAACACCGTCTTGAGGCCAAGGATTTTTTCGAAGCTCGTGACGATGGGGATGCTGCCGCCGCCTCGGAAAGGCACAGGCTTGCGGCCAAACGTGGACTCCATGGCTGCGGCGGCTGCGCGGTATCCAGGATGGTCAATGGGCGTGACCGCTGGATGAGCACCATGCATAATGCTGACCTCCACTTTGCAGCTCTCAGGACAAATCGACTCGAAGTGGTTCTTGAAGAGCTGGGTGATCTCGTCGGGATCTTGGTCGGGAACCAAGCGCATGGAAATCTTGGCGCTGGCCTCCGATGCAATGACAGTTTTGGCACCCTCACCGGTGTATCCCCCCCAAATCCCATTGACGTCGAGCGTTGGTCGGATGGACATCCTTTCGGGAGCGCTGTAGTCCTTCTCTCCTTCTGTGCCTCCAATGCCGATGCTGGCTTTGTATTCTTCTTCAGAAAAGGGCGCCTCGGCCATGGCCGTGCGCTCGTCCGCAGAAAGCTCAATCACCTTGTCGTAAAAACCGGGAACTGTAATGCGTTGCTGCTCATCCTTGAGCGAAGCCACCAATTCGCACAGGATGTTGATGGGGTTCGGGGCAGCACCGCCATACAGGCCACTGTGCAGATCGCGGTTGGGACCGGTTACCTTGACTTCTACGTAGCTCAGACCGCGCAGTCCAGTCGTGATGCTGGGGATGTCATTGGCGATGATGCCTGTATCGCTCACGAGCACCACGTCAGCAGCCAACCGCTCCTTGTTCTGCTCCAGGAAATCGTCCAAGTGATCCGAACCGACTTCCTCTTCTCCTTCAATCACAAATTTGAGGTTAACCGGCTGGTTCCCGGCTTGTACCATGGACTCCAATGCCTTGACGTGCATGAACATCTGTCCCTTGTCATCGCAAGCTCCACGGGCGAAGATGGCCCCTTCTGGGTGCAGTTCCGTCTTGCGGATCACGGGCTCAAAAGCAGGAGAAGTCCACAGGTCAAGCGGATCCGGCGGCTGCACATCGTAGTGGCCATAGACCAACACGGTCGGCAGAGCAGGGTCGACAATCCGCTCACCGTATACCACAGGATAACCGGGTGTGGTCATGACCTCCACATTGTCCGCCCCTGCCTTGCGGAGGTGATCGGCTACAGACTCTGCGCAGCGGATGACATCATCCTTGTATGCGGGGTCAGCACTGATGGAAGGAATGCGGAGCAAATCAAAGAGCTCGTCAAGGAAACGGTCCTTGTTACCGTTGAGGAAATCCAATGCGGTCATGCCTGCAAGTTCGCCACTGTTCGGGTTACGGTCAATGAAACCGCAAAAAGAAGCAGAGGTGACACCTCATGAGGTACCGCACCTGTTTATCGAAGCATCAAGTGCAGCGTGCCCATTGAAAGCCCCAACTCAGACCCTGAAGGGCCAAGAGACTGACGCCCATATACAGAGCCACTCGACTTTCATCAGTTTATGACCCACATCCAAAAAGGAGAAGGTCCGAGGTATCTTGCGCCGCGCGCGTTTGGCTAATGACCTCTCCGAACTCCACTCCGAATCCTGCTGTTGCATCAGCAGAACCTGTCGCAGGCCCAACGCTTGCGTTCAACGATACACGCACGGCCTTTGCCCACCGATCCACGCGGGATTTGCGAAGGGCACTGTGGATGTTCAGTCTCATCGGCGCTCCCTCCCTCGTAACCGCCGGCGCCCGAGCCATTCGCCTCGCCCTGGCCATGCGCCTGCCATTGGATGGGGCACTCCGACCCGTCTTTGATTATTTCTGTGGAGGTGAAGACATCACAGAGAGCCTCCACACAGCGGGCCAATTGTCCAGATATGGGGTCAAGACCATTCTCGACTACAGCGCAGAAGGACAAACAGGAGACGGTGCCTTGGACGCCGCTCATGCCCAAATTATGTCGGCCATCAACTCGGCCAAAGGCGACAGCCGTTTTGCCTTCGCAGTCTTCAAAGTCAGCGCCCTTTCAGACAATGATCTGTTGGAGAAAGTCAGCCACAACGCCTCACTGACATCCGAAGAACAGCACAACTGGCAACGGGTAGAAGGCCGCGTAGCATCCCTGTGCCAGACCGCTGCTGATCATGGGGTCCCCATCATGATAGACGCCGAGGAGACTTGGCTACAAGGTGCCATTGATGCGCTGGCGGAGTCCATGATGCGGCGCCACAACCGTGAAACCTGCCGCGTCTACACCACGGCGCAACTCTACCGTCATGACCGCCTGGCCTACATGCAGCAGCTCGCCGAAACTGCTCAGAAAGAAGGTTGGATTGTGGGGGTCAAACTCGTGCGCGGCGCCTATATGGAAAAGGAGCGAGAGCGGGCCATTGCCGAGAATCGTCCCTCCCCCATTCAGCCCAACAAAGCCGCCACTGACCGCGATTTTAATGCCGCATTGGACTTTGCCCTCCAACGTTTAGATCACGTCAACATCGTCTGTGGCACCCACAACGAAGCGAGTACGCTGAAGCTCGCAGAGGACATGTTGGCCAAGGGGCTCCAGCCTGGCGATGGCAGGGTCGCCTTTGCACAATTGCTGGGGATGAGCGACAACCTGAGCTTCAACTTGGCCGCATCTGGATTTCAGGCCGCGAAGTACGTGCCGTATGGCCCGCTCCGAGAAGCGATTCCCTACCTCATCCGTAGGGCTGAAGAAAACACTTCTGTAGGGGGTCAAACCTCGCGGGAACTCGAGCTTATTCGCCAAGAATTGCGCCGCAGGAAAAAGGGCTGATGCCCGGGTCTTCTTCTGCTGACTTAAGGACAGTCGCAGGCGTCCGACACATCAGGCAGCTCCAAAGACCGCACCAACGTTGTCGTATCCGTCACCACAAATTCTGCAGCGCGGTTGTCTTGCTCAATGCGATAAAATTTGCCCGTGCCTTGCTCATTGCGGACATCACTTGCACCGTATTGAATGTCTCCTTCTTCGAGCAGTACCCTTAGGTCGGCCATGGTCACGGCGCCGCATTGCATGAAACAACGCGTGCGTTCATCGCCCATCAATCCCGGCTCTCCGAGGAACTGTCGGACCTGTGGATTGGGCAGCCACTGCGAGCAGGAACGGCTACCAAAAAAGAAGAAAGCCAGCATAGTACCGATGGCAATGCCAATCATGTATCGCCACAAGCGTTGGATAAACGTCATGGTGCAAAGATGGGCGCTGCGCCATCGTAACTTTCACCCATGCTGAAGACCGAAGGGCTTCGATACCAATATCAAGGAGGGGACGCCGCATTGGCCTTCCCCGACCTGCGCTTAGACAAAGGCGAAGAACTGCTCTTGCTGGGAGCCTCGGGCACCGGAAAAACCACGCTGTTGCACCTGGTGGCCGGCATGAGAACCCCAACAGCCGGAACTGTTGAACTGGCCGGTTCCGCCTTTAGCACATTGCCTACCGCGGAGCGCGATCGAACCCGCGGCAAGCACATGGGCATGGTGTTTCAAACCGCCCATTTTGTGAGGAGTCTAACGGTTGGAGAGAACCTCGCCTTGGCGCGCTCCTTAGCGGGTTGTTCCCCTGATGAAGCGGCCATCAAAACTGTACTCGGTGATTTGGGCCTTGCACACAAATGGGATGCCCGGGTCGACGCCCTTTCTGTTGGAGAACAACAGCGCGTTTCTATTGCAAGGGCGGTCGTCCATGGCCCTGGGTTGATCCTGGCCGATGAACCCACCAGTGCCCTGGACGACGCCAATACAGACGCCGTGCTGACCCTCCTTCGCGGACAGGCCGACCGCACCGGAGCGGCATTGCTCATTGTCACCCACGACCAACGCCTCAAGGACCGCATGTCCCAGCACGTCGCATTGAATCCTACCTCATGAAGGCCGCCCGACTCGCTAGACGCAACGTACTGCACCGGCCCCTTGAGACCGGGCTCAGCGTGCTGCTCCTCGCCTTTGGCGTCGGCATCATCAGCTTGATGTTGCTCATGCAACGGAGTTTGACCGAAGACCTCGACCGCAACATCAAAGACATCGACCTGGTCCTTGGAGCCAAAGGAAGTCCGCTTCAGCTCATTCTGGCCAACGTCTACCATGTTGACGTCCCTACCGGTAACATCCCCCTTGCGGATGCCCGCAAAATCATGCGCCATCCTTACATCGAGGAGGCGATTCCTTTGGCCTACGGCGACAACTACGAGCTTTTCCGCATTGTGGGGACCGAAGCCTCCTATCCCGCTCATTACGACGCGGAGGTGGCCACGGGAAAAATGTTCGAGACCGCTTTTGAGGTCGTTTTGGGCCAAGAGGTCGCCGAAGCCACAGGGCTCGGGCTCGGGGATACGTTCTACAGCGCACACGGCCTGACCGACGGGACCGACGTCCACCGCGACAAAGCCTACACCGTTGTGGGGACGTTTGCACGAACCGGCGCCGTGATCGACCAACTCATCCTCACGCCCATCGCCTCGGTGTGGGGCGTGCACGAGGACGTGGAGGATGCAGACGAAGAAATCACCGCAGTCCTCCTCAAAAAGAAGAATCCACTGGCGATTCTCACCTTGCCCAACTTGCTGCGGGACACCCCCATGCAAGTGGCCTTGCCCGCCATCGAAATGAACCGACTGACCCAGCAGTTCGGCATTGGGTTACAGACATTGAGGGCTGTAGCATTGCTGATCATGGGGCTCTCCTTTATCAGTGTTTTCATCGCACTCTATGCCTCCCTCAGAGACAGGCGGTATGAACTAGCCTTGCTGCGCACCATGGGCGCACCGCCCCAAAGGTTGTTTGCCCTGGTTCTTTTTGAGGGCCTCTGGATGACCGCCGCTGGCATTTTCTCCGGGCTTCTGCTGAGCCGCTTAGGTGTGATGGCGCTCGGACAGGTGCTTGCCGATCGTTTCCATTATGATGTCACGCAATTGGCCCCTGTACAGGGTGAATTTGTCCTCGTTGCCGCCGCCCTACTCGTTGGGGCTTTTGCCGCAGGAATTCCTGCCCGTTCAGCATTGCGCATCGACATTTCAAATATTTTGGTTCAAGGACGTTAACAGCTCCGGGCCCTCCTGCTTATTTTTATCTCATGGCTCTGACTCTCCAAAACTTCGCTTATGCCATCCTTGGGATTGTCGCACTCGCCGCCATGGACTTGAGTTCCTATTGCCATCCGGCACCTGAAGCCCCTGACATGCCTTTGATTGCCAAGGCCCGGGCTGCAGAGACGGTCCTGTCATCTCCCAAGAACACAGCCCCGACGACCGCCATCGGTGTTCCCGCAAACCATCGGGAATTGACATGGGCGGAAATGGCCGATGTAGACTTTAAAGATGTCTACCTCGAAGAATTGGACAGCTATTACTGGAAACCCGTCTTTGGTCCGCAAGTCATCGCCGCAGAAAATCAAGATGTCTACATCACCGGTTACGTGATTCCCGTTGACCTTGACGAAGACTTTTACGTCCTCTCTCGATATCCATTCGCGAATTGCTTCTTCTGCGGAGGAGCGGGCCCTGAAAGCGTGATCGACTTGCGCTTTGCAGACAGCGACCACAGAACGTATCAAACCGACGAGCGCTTGGCCTTTCATGGCAACCTCCGTCTGAATGCCGATGATGTCTACCAGATGAACTACATCTTGGAAGGCGCAGAAGAGCACCCCCTCTGACCCGTCTTTACGGCATAAAAAAGCCCGATTGAACGAATCCAATCGGGCATCAAAGTCTTTGTAGTGTGGCCTTATGCCATGATTTGAGCAGGGAACGTAGCCAAAATGATATCCTGGTAACGTTGTCCAAATTGCTCTTGGCACCATTGTCGCAAGCGCTGGACATCTGAAAGCTCCAACCTCTTGATGCTTTTGGCCAATTCCTTGGCGAACAGATGACGATCAAAGCTGACCTTCGAAAGGACACGCTGGCAGTATTCCAACATTTTCATAGGCGGTGAATCACGTTCTGAGAACAGTAAGGTGAGGTCAATATATCCTGATTGCAGGCTCCTTCCAAACGGTTGCCGCCAACGATTTCGTATTCGGGTTTATTCCTACAGCCCTGTCCGGGTTATTTTTGTGCGTGTCCAAGCTTCATCTCCACAATAAATGGGACAAGGAAACCCTGCTCAACAAGCTTGAACAGGATGGCCGTCCACGGACCACATTGAGTTTTTACCGCTATGCCAAAGTCGCCAACCCCGACTTCTTGCGGAATCACCTCTTCTCGGCATGGAGTGCCGTCGGCGTTCTGGGTCGCATCTATGTCAGCTATGAAGGCATCAATGCTCAGCTCAGTCTGCCCAGCGAGGAACTCGAGGCGTTTCGAAGCACGTTGGAAGACATCGATTGGCTGCGCAATACCCGATTGAACATCGCCATTGAAGGCAACGACAAGAGCTTTTTGAAGCTGATCATTAAGGTGCGAGACAAAATCGTCGCCGATGGCCTCAATGATGGAGGTTTCGATGTGACAGACTGCGGGCAGCACGTATCTGCAGAAGAGTTCAACGCCCTCGCCAGCCAGCCCGATACCGTCATTGTGGACATGCGCAACCACTACGAAAGCGAAGTCGGCCATTTCAAAGGCGCCGTATTGCCCGCTTCCGAAACCTTTCGCGACGAAATCAAGGAAGTCGAGTCTCTGCTTGAAGAGAAGCGCGACGAGAACATCGTCTTGTATTGCACTGGCGGCATCCGTTGCGAAAAAGCCAGCGCCTACCTCAAGCACAAAGGGTTTTCTAACGTGCACCAATTGGAAGGGGGGATCATCGAATATGTCCGCCAAGTCCGAACGCAAGGGCTAGACAACCAATTCCAAGGGGTCAACTTTGTCTTTGACGAACGTATGGCGGAGCGTGTCTCCGACGACGTAGTGGCCGAGTGTCATCAGTGTGGGACTGCTTGCGATCACATGACCAACTGTGCCAATGCCGCTTGCAACGTTCTCATGGTGCAATGTCCCACGTGCGCAGAAGCGATGGACAGCACCTGTGGCAGCACCTGCAAAGCGTTCGTCGCTCTGCCCCCCGAAGAACAAAAAGCCAAGCGCCAGGGCACCCGACCCGAGCGCCGAACTTTGCGCCAGCCCAAGAAGGCCCGCGTCGCCAAGCGGCTTTAATCGCTTTTACCCGCATTGCGTTGCGCATCCAAAAATGCGATGTTGCGCTTGAGCCCCTCATATCCAGTGCGTTGAACAGGGCTCTTCTTGAACAGCGTGTCAAACGTCTCTTCCTGAAGGTCCACCCAATCTTTGCGGGTCATCCGCAGCAACTCGGGCTTGGGAGCAAAGGCAGGCTCCTCATTGGGCTTGGCATGGCGGTTCCATGGACAGACTTCCTGGCAGATGTCACAACCGAACATCCAGTTTTCAAATTTGCCCGCCATGGCTTCGGGCAATCCATCCCGCAGCTCAATGGTGAAGTAGCTGATGCACTTGCTGCCATCCAATACTTGTGGCCGAATAATGGCCCCCGTTGGACAGGCATCCATGCAACGCGTACACGACCCGCAGTGGTCGGTTACCGGACCATCCGCCGGGAGCTCCATATCCACCAATATTTCGCCCAAGAAGAAGTGACTGCCCCCCTGCTTGTTGAGCATAAGACCATGCTTGCCAATCCATCCAAGCCCTGATCGCGCAGCCCAAGCCCGCTCCAGAATAGGCGCAGAGTCCACAAACACCCGGCCCTCAATCGCTCCCCAATCCCGGCGCATCCATTTGAGGATCTCTTTCAATTTCCACTTGACCACAAAATGGTAGTCTTCACCAAAGGCGTATGACGAAATCTTGGGCGCCTCTGGGTCTTCCTGTTGGGCTTCCGAGTAGTGGTTAAACAGAAAACTAATGACCGTCTTGGTCCCGGGCACCAACAAGGTGGGATCGAGGCGCTTGTCGAAATTCCGCTCGAGGTAACCCATCTGTCCATGCCGGCCCTCAGCCAACCATTTCTCCAAACGCTGTTCCTCTGATTCTAAGCGTTCCGCGTGCGAAAAACCCACTGCAGTGAAGCCCAACTCAGCCGCCCACATTCGGATGCGGTCCGCACGCTCTTCTCCGATGTGTCGGGTCCGTCCCATGGCTGTTAGCCGGCGTCAAAAAGTCCACCCCCAGCATTGGGCACCCTACCGAGGTGCTTATATGCCGCTTCTGTGGCTTGCCGACCTCTTGGTGTACGGATCAAGAAACCTTGCTGAATCAAGAACGGCTCATACACCTCCTCCAGGGTACCTCCATTCTCACCCACCGCAGTCGCAATCGTGGTGATGCCCACGGGCCCCCCTTTGAACTTGTCAATGAGGGTGCCCAAAATGCGGTTGTCCATCTCATCCAGCCCCTTGCGGTCCACATTTAAGGCGTCCAACGCAAACCGGGTGATGCCCGGCTCAATGGTGCCGTCTCCTTTGATCTCGGCAAAGTCCCGCACCCGACGCAAGAGCGCATTGGCAATCCGAGGCGTGCCTCTGCTGCGTCCCGCGATCTCGAAAGCCGCCTCGTGGTCTATGGGCATGCCCAACAGTCCAGCACTGCGCTGCACAATGCCTGTCAGGGTCTCCGCATCATAGTAATGCAGGCGCAAATTGATGCCGAATCGCGCGCGCAATGGTGCGGTGAGCAATCCACTCCTTGTGGTGGCCCCTATGAGCGTAAACGGGTTCAAATCAATCTGGACCGTGCGCGCATTGGGCCCTGTATCGATGACCAGGTCAATGCGATAGTCCTCCATGGCACTGTACAGGTATTCCTCTACAATCGGGCTCAACCGATGGATCTCATCAATGAACAGCACGTCTTTAGGCTCGAGTCCGGTCAACAGCCCCGCCAAATCGCCAGGTTTGTCTAACACTGGACCGCTCGTCGTCTTGATCGACACGTTCAACTCTGCAGCAACGATGTTCGCCAAGGTGGTCTTACCCAGACCTGGCGGGCCGTGAAAGAGCACGTGATCCATAGACTCACCGCGGCGCGATGCAGCCTTTACAAAAATCTCGAGGTTGTCGAGCGCCTCGCGCTGTCCAGCGAACTCATCAAAGCCCGACGGCCTGAGCACACGCTCTACTTCACCGTCACTGTGGCCCTCGGCCGCACCCCGTAAATCGAAGTCCTCCATGACGGCAAGTTCGGGAGGCCCGGCGACTTCCCACCGACCACATGGCATTCCCTTGTACACAAAACGGGCCTTCCCCAGTGGGAAAGGCCCGTTTCATTCAGGTATGGTACCTGAATCAGTGCTCTTCCTCACCATCCCCGAGCGGGACAGTTTGGGGCACAAAGTCCTCCTCAAAAGCAGGATTGCTGTAATCGTAAGCCCAACGGTGCACTTCAGGCAGCGCTCCTGGCCAATTGCCGTGCACATGTTCCACAGGGGTTGTCCATTCCAAAGTATTGGCTGCCCATGGGTTCTCCGTTGCCTTCTGTCCGCGGAAGATGCTGTAGAAGAAGTTGAACAAGAACAACAACTGTGCGATGGCACCCACAATGGCGAACATCGAAATCACAGGGTTCAAATCAGCCGTTGTATTCAGAAATTCAAAAGCACTGTATTCATAATACCGACGTGGTGCACCTGCCATTCCAACAAAGTGCATGGGGAAGAACACGCCGTAACCACAGACAATGGTGAACCAGAAGTGCACAAAGCCAAGCTTCGTATTCAGCATCCGACCAAACATCTTCGGGAACCAGTGATACACCCCGGCCAACATGCCAAAGATGGCTGACATCCCCATCACAATATGGAAGTGCGCCACAACGAAATACGTGTCGTGCACAGAAACATCCAATGCTGAGTCCGCCAAGATGATGCCTGTAACACCTCCTGTCACGAAGGTGCTCACCAAACCAATGGAAAACAGCATCGCTGGCGTGAACCGCAAGTTGCCCTGCCACAACGTCGTGATGTAGTTAAAAGCCTTCACCGCCGAAGGAATGGCGATCAAGAGTGTCGTAAACACAAAGACAGAACCAATGAAGGGGTTCATGCCGGTCACAAACATGTGGTGCCCCCAAACAATGAAGCTCAGGAAGCCAATGGCCAAAATCGATCCGATCATGGCACGGTATCCAAAGATGGGCTTCCGTGCATTGGTGGCGATGACTTCAGAGCTGATCCCCAAAGCAGGCAGCAATACGATGTACACCTCAGGGTGGCCCAAGAACCAGAACAAGTGCTGGTACAAAATGGGAGAACCACCCGTGACATCCAACGCCTCTCCACCAATGAAAATATCGCTGAGGTAGAACGCCGTTCCCATGGAACGGTCCATGAGCAGCAACACCACTGCAGATACCAAAACCGGGAAGCTCAGTACGCCGAGGATCGCCGTGATGAGAAAGGCCCAAATGGTCAAAGGCAACCGCAGCATCTTCATGCCCTTGGTGCGCAAGTTGATCACCGTCACGATGTAGTTGAGACCGCCCAAAAGCGAACTCGCCACAAACAAGACCATCGAAATCAACCACAACGTCATGCCCGTTCCCGAACCTGGCATCGCCTGCGGCAATGCGCTCAGCGGCGGGTACACGGTCCATCCACCAGAGGCAGCTCCACCCTCTACAAACAGGGAGAAAATCATGATGAGGCTAGACACAAGGAAGAACCAATAGCTCAACATATTCAGAAAGCCTGACGCCATATCCCTTGCACCGATTTGCAGAGGAATCAACAAATTCGAGAACGTACCGCTCAAGCCTCCCGTAAGAACAAAGAAGACCATGATGGTGCCGTGAATCGTCACAAGGGCGAGGTAGGCATTGCGATCAAGAACGCCACCTGGCGCCCACTTCCCGAGGAAAGTCTCCAGCACACTGAAAGGCTGGCCTGGCCATCCCAACTGCAAGCGGAAGAATACCGACAGGGCCACTGCGACAATCCCCATGAATACCGCAGTTACAAGGAACTGCTTGGAGATCATTTTGTGATCCTGGCTGAAAACGTACTTGGAGACGAAACTCTCCTTGTGGTGTGCGTGTGCTCCCATATTTTCTAATTCGACGGGTTCAGTGGATCATCGCCATTTCTCCGCCCTCTGTTGGAACATCGGCGGATGGCATGGGTTCGTTTTCTGGCTCGGCAGGGGCATCCTCGTCCACGAGGAAGGCATCCTGCTGCTCAAGCCACGCATCATATTCCTCGCGGCTTTCGATGACGATTTCCATTTTCATGTTGAAGTGCGCTGCACCGCAGACCTTATTGCACAACAAGATGTACTTGAATTCAGGGTCGTCCAAAATCGTCCGCATGCTATCGGTGGTGATCGTTGGCGTCATTTTGAATCGCGTTGGAACACCAGGCACTGTATTCATCTGAGCACGGAAGTGCGGCATGAATGCAGAGTGAATCACATCGCGGCTTCGGAACACAAATTCCACTTCCTCTCCGACAGGCAGGTGAAACTCGCCCTTGACCACCTGGTCGTCACGACCCGTATCAAAGCTGTTCAGTCCGTTCTCAAACGTGAAGCTGCCCAACTCTGCAATCCGCTGACGGTGGCGCATTAAACGCTTCAGCTTGTCTTGCTTGGCTTCCACCTGGGCATCCGTCAAGATGAGAAGCTCGTCGGCCTGGTGGTCCAAAATGTGGTCGATCTCTGCAATGCGCCCTTGGGCAGCCGCCTCCAACCCGTCTGCCCCATGACCGTGGTCGGCATGGTCATCGTGTCCGTGGTCGCCGTGGTCATCACCATGGTCGTGGTCGGCATGGTCATCGTGTCCGTGGTCGCCGTGGTCATCACCATGGCCGTGGTCGGCATGGTCATCGTGTCCGTGGTCGCCGTGCACATGGTCATCCGAAGCCAAACTGGCTGTCAAACGAGCGCGTTCTGCCAAAAGCAACCCCTTCTCCATAGAAAGGTCCTTTTCCAATACAGCAATCTGCTTCTCGATATCGGCCATGGCATCCTCTACACCCTCGCTGGTAATGATCCCCATGGGGTTCATCGGTGTGATGAGGTTGTAGTTGGACTGTCCAAACTCTCCATCCTTTCCAGGATAGCGCGCTGTCCAATCAAATTGCTTGGAGTACAGCTCAACCCGCAAGGCGTCTGCCGAAGCATCACCGGTCATGACATTCCAAGTTTGAAGACCATAGATGATGATGACCGCCAAAACAATGGAGGGAATCACTGTCCAGATCAACTCCAAACGGTTATCGTGAGGGAAGAAGGTGGCCTTGCGGTCCTTGTCGTAAGCATACTTCCAAGCAAACACGAAAAGGAGGGTGTTCACCAAAAAGAACACCGCCGTGATGATCCAAATATTGAAGCTCATCAACCAATCCAACTGAACACCGTGTTCAGAAGCAGGTGGTGGAGCATAATCCCCGTATACGACATACAGGTAAACAACAGAAGCAAAGAATCCGAACATGAACACCAACCAGAGGTTCGCATTCAAACGGGTGTCAGCATGAGAAATGTCCTCTTCGCGACGCCCTGAGAGGCGGGAAGAGAGTTCGTAAACCTTCGCAAGCTGCCCTAGAGCAACAATGCCAACGATGACGACAAGGAGGATGAGCAATTGCATGGTGCCTCAGTGATGGGTCAGTAGTGAAGGGCTTTTGATTCCTCGAGGTAAGGGTGGTTCACCGGAATGAGTGGAGCAGAGGCCAGCCTCCGCAACGTCACATGGATGAACAACCCCAAGAACCCGAGGAAACTTCCCCATTCAAAGAACCCAAAATGCGCGTGGTCGTGCAGGGTTCCGGGTACGACGAGCAAATACACGTCCGTGTAGTGCCCACAAAAAATCAGAAACGAGACAGGAATCAAGAATTTCGGGTTGCGCTTGGCATCCCGGGCGACCAAGACGTAGAACGGGATCGCAAAATTCACAAAGAACATGGCCATGAATGGCACCTTGTAATGGGTGAACATCCTAGCGATGTAATAGGTGACTTCCTCTGGAATGTTAGAGTACCAGATCAACATGAACTGGGAGAACCAGAGGTAGCTCCACAACATGGAAATCGCAAAGACCCACTTGGCCATGTCGTGCATATGGCTCTCATTGACCTCGGGGAAGTATCCCTTGGTGCGCAACCAAGTCAGACAAACAGTGGCAAAAATGAGCATGCTCACCCACATTCCACTGAACGTATACCAACCAAACAGGGTAGAGAACCAGTGGGTGTCAATGGACATGATCCAGTCCCATGAGAGCGTGGAGCTAAACACAGCAAAAAAGACCAGGAACAAAGCTCCACGGCGGTACATCTTGAAGTGCAAGTCCGTCCCTCCCACTTCGTCCTCAGCCAAGCTCCACTTGCGGAACATGCGGGCGAAAATCAAGAAGGTCGCGATGTACACCAAGGTGCGCACCCAAAAGAACGTTCCGTTCAAATACGCACTCTTGTTGGCGATGATGAAGTCAAAATTGGGATTGGCCACAGCTTCTGCTGTCTTCTCATGGCTGTAACTGCCGTCGGGGAGCAACCACTCAAAATACAAGGTGTGGTCCATCCAGTGGTACAAGTGGTGCAGATGAAACTGCCCCGCGAGCAACACAATCAGAATCATTCCTGCTCCAAAGGGAAGGAAACCATAAATCGCCTCGAACAAACGCTTCAAGACGGCACTCCAACCGCTCTCAGTGGCGTATTGCAAAGCATAAAAGAACAGCGCACCCAAAGCGAGCGAGAAAAAGAAGAAGCCATTGACCAACATATTGGCCCAAAAGCGCTGGTGACCATGGCTGTCATCGGTCAAGAAGCCGGAGATCAGTGCCACCACACCAAGACCCATTAAAGCGTAGGTCAAGGTTTTGGCACGGCCCTCAAAACGGAAGTTCATCGTATCCATGATGGCTCAGTATTGTGCATTGTCGGCCATGCCCTCCATACCTGCAGGTGCAGCAGGAGTGGCAACCGGTTCATCCTCTTTCTCTGGAGCCTCAGATGGCGCAACGGGCATCCCGTTCTCATCAAAATCAGGCATCTCTGCTCCATTCTGTAACACTTTGATATACTCAATCACTTCCCAACGCTGACGCTGGCTCAATTGACTGGCGTGAGAGCCCATGAGGCCTTTTCCCCAAGTCAACGTGTGGTACATCTTGCCTTCTGGAAGGTCCTTGAGCTTGTCACTGTAGCTGGGGATGCCCACAATGTGGCCATTTCTGCTCAAGGCTCCATCTCCCTTGCCCTCCACGCCGTGACACTGCGTGCACATCGCCTCATAGACCAGCTTACCGGCCTCCATGTTGGCTTGATTCGACATCAACGGCGAGCTCAACTCAAGTCCTGCGCGCTCGTAATCCTCTACGGTCTGCGCAAAAGCATAGGGCAGTGCAAAAGCGAGCTGGTCCTCCCCCCTAAATGGAATGGTACCGGGAACAGGCTTGCGGCTCGAAGGTGTGTTCCGCTGGGCACGGGCCACATCCTCTCCCACTTCGTAAGGCTCTTGGCCATAATCGACATAGGCCTCAATGGCAGGGCTTCTGTACATGTCGGGCATGTACTCCAAACCCGGGCTGTTTGGGTCGTTCACGCAAGCCGTCAACCAAAGTGCGGCAAAGGTGGCCAACAAGGTGTGCTGTAGGGTCTTCATGCCGCGTACTCCTTGATGCTGAGTTCCAGCAAGTCCGTATCATTCACAGCAGCCTCGAGCGCCGCTGCGTCCATTTCATTCTCCTCCGTGAGGATCTCCATCACAAACTTGTCGTCCGTGGTGCGAGGGTCCGGGTTGGAAGCCGGCATCCCGGGGAGGGTGCCATTGCGCAAGAGGTAGGTCAGAGCCATTCCATGCGCTCCGCACAGTACGCTGAACTCGAAAGTCACAGGTACAAAAGCGGGCAAGTTTTCAATCAAACTAAAGCTCGGCTTACCGCCGATGTTCATGGGCCAGTCTTGGATCATGAAGTACCACATACCGAACAAAGCCAGGCAAGTGCCCGTTGTGGCGTACATGAAAGAAGCAATGGCCAGGCGCGTCCGCTTCACCCCAATGACAGGGTCGATGCCGTGCACCGGGAACGGACTGTAGACATCCTTGACTCGGATGCCCTTGGCGACGAGTTGCTTCGCTGCCTCGAGCAGCTTGCCGTCGTCGTCATACATGACGTGGAGGACCTTCTTGGATTCCATATTCTCGTCTTAGTGGTTGGACTTACCGTCGGATTGGATGCGCTTGTGCTCCTCACCGCTTGACTTCAAAATGGTCTTCAACTCGTTCAAGGCCAACACCGGGAAGAACCGGGCGAAGAGCAAGAACAGGGTGAAGAAAATACCGAGGGTGCCGACGAAGACACCGACATCGATGCTCGTGGCGTAGAACTCACCCCAAGATGAGGGGTCATAGTCCCTGTGCAGCGAGGTCACGATGATCACGTAACGCTCGAACCACATGCCTATGTTCACCACAATAGAGAGGGCAAACGTGGCCACCAGACTCCGGCGGATTTTCTTGAACCAGAACAACTGAGGGGAAACCACGTTGCAGGTCATCATGATCCAATAGCTCATGCTGTACGGACCACTGAAACGGTTGATGAACGCGTAACTCTCATACTCGACACCGCTGTACCAAGAGATAAAGAGCTCCGTCAAATAAGCCACACCCACAATGGATCCGGTCACAATGATGACGATGTTCATGTACTCCACGTGCTTGGTGTGGATGTAGTTCTCGAGGTTCATGGTCTTGCGCATGATGAGCAAGAGCGTCTGCACCATGGCAAAACCCGAGAACACAGCACCACTCACGAAGTAGGGCGGGAAAATCGTCGTGTGCCAGCCTGGAATCACCGAAGTGGCGAAGTCCATCGAAACGATAGAGTGTACAGAGAAAACAAGAGGAGTCGCAATGCCCGCAAGCACCAAGCTCACTTCTTCAAAACGGGTCCAGTGCTTGGCCCGTCCACTCCAGCCAAAGCTCAAGAGTCCATAGATCTTCTTTTGCAACGGCTTGGTCATCCGGTCGCGAATGGTCGCGAAGTCAGGAATCAATCCGATGTACCAGAAAACAAGAGAAACCGAGAAGTACGTCGAGATGGCAAAAACGTCCCAAAGCAGGGGCGAGTTAAAGTTTACCCACAACGAGCCAAACTGGTTCGGGAGGGGCAACACCCAATAGCTCACCCAGATGCGGCCCATGTGAATTCCAGGGAACACCGCCGCCATAATGACTGCAAAAATGGTCATCGCCTCCGCTGAGCGGTTGATGGCCATCCTCCACTTCTGGCGGAACAGCAAAAGCACCGCCGAAATCAACGTTCCAGCGTGTCCAATGCCTACCCACCACACGAAGTTGGTGATGTCCCAAGCCCATCCAACGGTCTTGTTCAGTCCCCAAACTCCAATTCCGGTACCAATCAGGTACAGAATGCATCCCACCCCGTAAAAGGCGATGACGCTGGAAATGGTGATCATGATCTTCCATCCCAAAGGCGCCTTGCCCTGGATGGGTCCAACAACATCATCGGTGATGTCCTTGTAGCTCTTGTTCCCCAGAATCAGGGGTTCCCGAATGGCGGCTTCCTGCTGCATGGTATCAGGCCTTAGGGGTGTTACGGACCTTCGTCAAGTAGGCGACGTTGGGCTGGATGCCCACCTCCTCCAAGGCGTGGTAAGTCCGGTTGTTGTCGTAAGTAGCGCGTACCTCACTGGCATTGTCATTGAGGTCGCCAAAGGTGATGGCGTTCGTGGGACAAGCCTCGGCACATGCGGTGATGGCGCTGCCATCTTCCAAAGGCGTACCCGCCTTCTTCGCCTCGAGCTTGGCAGACTGCGTCCGCTGCACGCAAAGGCTGCACTTCTCCATTACACCTCTGCTCCGCACCACCACATCGGGGTTGAGCACCATCCGCTGGATGGCATCCTGTGCAGGGTTGATGTTTTGGAACTTGTCGTATCCCGGGTAGTGGAACCAGTTGAAGCGGCGCACCTTAAATGGGCAGTTGTTGGCGCAGTAGCGCGTTCCGATACAACGGTTATAGGTCATTTGATTGACCCCCTCATTCGAGTGGGTCGTCGCAGCCACTGGGCAGACCGTCTCACAAGGAGCGTGGTTGCAGTGCTGACACATCATGGGCATGTGGACCGTCTGCGGGTTGGCACCCGGCTCCTCCATCTTGCCATAAGTCGAAATGACACCCACACCTTCTTCTTCTCCGCGCTCCATGTTCCAATCGGAAGCATAGAAACGGTCAATCCGCATCCAGTGCATGTCACGGTGGCGACGGACTTCGTCCTTACCGACCACGGGCACGTTGTTTTCGATGTGGCAAGCGGTCACACACGCGCTGCAACCGATGCAACTCGTGAGGTCAATGGCCATGCCCCAGCGGTGACCAACACCGTCTACTGCATGCTCATGCCACATGTCAAACTCAGCTGCAGCCTTTTTGTCGAGGGCGTTGATTTCACCGTCGCCGTTGATGTCGTCGTGGACATTCAGGCCGAGCGTTTTGTTCCAGCTGGCGTCTCCACGCTTGGCATCTGCTTCTGCCAAGTAATCGTCGAGGCTGGTCTCCTTGACCACAGAGTTCCGCCCCATATAGGTGTGCTGAATCTGTGTGCAAGCCAGTGGGTAGGTCGTCCCTGTTGACTCAATGCTCACGTCATAAGCCGCACGCGTGGCCATACCATCCACCACAGGCGCAAGGCCAAAGGCGTTCTTTCCAATCGGCACAAGGTTGCCCTCCGCATCGGCGAGGTGATCTCCACCTTCGCCCACTTGGTAAGCTGCCTTTCCGATGGCCTCATTGCCAGAACCACGGCCATATCCTAGGGCGATGCCCAAAGTACCGGGAGCCTGACCTGGCTGAGGGAATGCTGGCAATTCAATGGACTTGCCCGCTACCGTGACCTTCACAACAGACGCAGGGTCCTCTTGAGCGATATAGGTGTTCAGACCCATGGCCTCCATGTCCACGCGGGACATGGTCACGTAGTTGTCCCAAGTGGTCTTTGTGATGGGGTCTGGGGTCTCTTGCAACATGGGGTTGCCAGCCTGTTGACCATCGCCAATCGCCACCTTACGGTAAAGATCGAGCTCGAAAGTTCCTCCCTTGCGGGCAGCCACAGCGCGCAGCGCATCGCCGAGGTCAGCCCCCGTGAAGGCCGCAGGGGCTTCTTCGGGAATGGAAACGGCCAAGAAACCGTTGTGCACCCCTGTGTTCCAGTTTTGGTCCGTGTACATGGCGTCTGCCGTGTAGGCAGCGCTATGTGTTTGGCGCAGGAGCGTATACCCATCCACGGGCTGTCCCGCCCAATTCATGAGGCTTTCTGCAGTGTGACGAGTATTGTAAAGCGGCTGAATGGCCGGCTGAACCAAATCAATCCTGTTGGGATCGATCTGCAAGTCATTCCAAGCCTCGAGCCAATGATGGGCAGGTGCCATCGCCGTGCAACGGCTGCCGGTTTCGTCGGCAAACAAAGCTGTAGAAACACTGAAACCGACTTTATCCAGACCCGCATTGAAGGACGCTACATCTGCAGCGTGGTATGAAGGGTTGATCCCGTCCACAATCAACGCAGCAACCTTTCCAGCATTCATATCGGTCACCAACTGGGCAAAGGCCTTGTCGTCTCCCTGATACAGGCTGGGGTTTTCGTGCAATTCCACTGTGGTCCCCACGGCACCCAAGGTGCGGTTGATCGCACTGACAATGCGCTGTGTGGCAAGGTCGTTGTCGCCAGCCACCACCAGTCCTTTTGCTCCTGACTTCTTCAAGTCTGCAGCCGCGGCCTTGACACTGGCCATCGTGGTTTCATCCAGTGAGACCGCAGCGCCTTCACCAGAAATCTCCCGCAACAGAGCAGCCGCCACACGGCCCTGCTCCGAAGGCTTGACCCGGGTGCGTGAGTCCGCATTGGATCCCGTGAGGGACATGCCACTCTCAAAGGCGTGGAGGCGGCTCATGCCACCATTTTCCGGACGGCGGGTCTTGGCCCATTCCGCGGTGTACCAAACGTTGTCTCCCCAAGTGCCGAGGAAATCAGCATTCAGTGCAACCACCGTTTCGGCATTTCCAAATTGATAAGACGGGAACACACGGCGACCATAGTCAACGCTCATGGCTTCCGTGGTGGCGCTGTAGCTCACCGCATCACACTGAACGTGCTCAACGCCGGCCGAAGCTGCCAAAGCTGAAATGGCCCGCTTCATGCTGGGGCTCATCACCGTTCCAGTCAAAAGGACCTTGCGGCCGCTTCCAGACAATCCCTTTTGGACTGCTGCGTCCAACGAAGCCCAAGTCGTGGCCTCACCGTTCAAGTGTGGCGCTTGCAATCGTGCAGAATCGTAGAGACCCAAAACCGATGCATTGACCCGGGCGTTCACGCGACCATATCCAGTCTCCGTGTTGCTCTTCACAAAAATCGGACGGCCTTCACGTGTCTTGACCAAAACGTTCACGAAGTCATGCCCATCGTAATACGTGGAGGCATAATAGTTCGCAACACCCGGCGTGATTTCCTCTGGTTTGTTCGTGTAGGGAATCGACTTGACCACAGGCGTCTCGCACGCAGCGAGGGTCGCAGCAGTCACACTGAATCCCATGAACTTGAGGAAGTCCCGGCGGCCGGTGTTGGCACGTTGAAGCCGATCGTCGGCTATAAAGTCATCTACGGGACGCTCAGCAGGAAATTCCTGTGATTCGATCCTTTCGAACTCTGGGGTGCGGTCTAACTCTTCGAGTCCGGACCAGTAAATCTTGTTGTCAGCCATGGGGCAGATCCCTGATTTGCTTTGAACAGTCGATCAGTAGTGGCACTTGGAGCATTCCCAGCCCCCGAGTTCCTTTACTGTCGTTTTTTCATCTTCCATATATCGACGCAGCTCCTCGTTCCCTCGCAGGTCGTCCTTGAGCCGGTCATGAATGTCCTCGTAGTACCCCGATGAAGCGAAGCTGATCTCCGCTTTGTTGTGGCACTCAATACACCAACCCATCGTGAGGGTCGGCTTAGACAATTCAATCAATCCTGGGAAATCGTCCACCAAACCGTTGATCTCCTCTACTGGAGCAACACGGCCTACGGTGTACTTGCCAACGTCTCCGTGACAGTTCTGGCACTCCAAGCCTCCCACAACAACGTGTTGTTGGTGACTGAAGAAAACGTGATCAGGCAAGTTGTGCACCTTATTCCACTTCAGGGGCTCACCCTGGAAGTCGTCCTGGGGACTTTGGTATCCATTCTGGCCTTCGCCATCCAAGTAAGTTCCGGACTCTGAATCGAAGCCGATGGCCGCATATATCTTGCCAATCTCCACTTCACCATAACGGCTGCCCTTCTTCACGGCCTTGTGGCAGTTCATACAAACATTGGTAGAAGGAATGCCCGCGTGCTTGGACTCGTAAGCGCTGTGGTGGCAGTATTGACAATCCACCTCGTTCTCACAAACGTGAACGCTGTGAATGAACTTCACAGGTTGATCAGGAGTGTAGCCTTGGTATACCCCCACTCCCATCAAGGCTTGGTATCCAATCACCACAAAATAGGAGACCACAAAAAGTCCGAGGATGCTCACGAATGTGCGGTTGTCCCACGCCCAAGCACTCAAGCGCACAGCGTAGGAGGCGTCGTCAGTTTCAGAAGCCACATTCGCCGCCTTCTCCAGTGACTTGCGGACGGTGGCCGCACTCAGAGCGATAATCAGGAAAAGGGTCAGCAGAATCAGGAACCAAATGGTGCCGTTGGCACCCTGCTCCTCTGCGATGGTGTCATAAATGGTAGGGCAATCCGTGCCTGTATCGGCACTTGCCACCACATCTGGCGGGTTCTGAACGTAAGCCATGATGTCCTTGACATCATCGGCGCTCACCGCCTGTGCGGTCATCCAGCCATAAGTTCCGACGTAACGGTCAACCAAGGACTTGACGTAAGAGTCGCCCGTTGCTGCCGCTGCCTGTGGGTTTTGGATCCACTGAACCAAAATCTCCTCACTTGAACCCCACCGCTCGGCAATTCCAGCCAACCCAGGGGCTGCAAGAACGTCGCCGGTCACAAGGTGACACGAGGCACAATTTGCGTTGAACAGGGCTTGGCCATTCTCAATGTCGCCCTCATCCCAAATCCCCGCTTGGAGGGACATTGGGGCTGCGAGCGTTGCAACCGCCACGATGGAAGCCCATCTCCTCAAGTTGGGGAGGACCTGCTTCGCGCTCTCAAATCCGAACATATTTACCGCTTGATTTTCGCGGGCAAATGTAGAACTCAAACCCCGTCCCTGCAGGCCTTGATGCTCGAGATTCTCCGAAAGTCGTGTTCAACTTGCATTCAAGGGGTCCGAATGCAATCTCCGGCCACTGGAAATGCGCTTTCTACAGTCAATTCAGCCGGGACAACCAACGCATTCGGAAACCGTGGTTTCAAGGCCCTTTTCGCTCGGTGCGCCGCCAAAGCGGTTCTAAAATCACCGACCTGCACCCCAAAAATGGGCGGATACGGCGTCAAGTGCACTTCAAAATCAAGCTCGAGTTCGGTCACAATATGCTGTCTAAGGGACCGGGCGGTATCCAAACGCCCCATAAAAAGCTGTACCCTAAATCCAGGAATCCGCACCTCTTCTGCTGGCAGGTGTAAAGAGTCCAACGCACTGATGCGATCAGGGACGTCCCAATCCACAGAACCCCACGGAAGGGAGGATAAAGTTGTCTCAACCGGCTGTCCCAAAGGCACATCCAATACAGGAGCCTCCTCTGCCTCTTCGATGGAATCAGGCATCCCTTGGCCTTCTTTAATCGGTTCTGCGATCGGCTCGACCACCACCTCTTTGGTGGCCTTTCCATCTCCGAACATCTGACGCCACCATGGAACGTCGTCTTGAGCGGTCACAGGACTGCACACCCACAAAAAAACCACGGCCAAGGGCCAAGCGATCCGCATTTGCATCAGCGCAAGATGACCATTTTGCCCGAAGCTCCGGTCTTCCCGGCAGCTTCACCAACCAATAGGAAATACACGCCCTCAGGAACAGGCTGTCCAAAGTCGTTCATCGTGTCCCAGACTGCCCGCCCTCCGGCACTTTGCACCATTCTCACACGCTCTCCTGCCGCATTGATAATGTGCACTTCAGAATCAAAGGCCAAACCATCTATGGTCACCAAGGGGGCGTATTCCGGCCGCCAAGGATTGGGGAAAATCCGCAGGCCCCCACCATTTAGCTCAATCTTAAAGTTGGTCGCCCCACCTCGATATGAAGTCAAACCCATGGGGGTGGCAAAGAAGACCAGGCCACTTTCTTGATCAATCGCGATATCATAGACCTCGTTGGACAGCAACGGACTGTTGTCCATTGTAAAATGAGCCACTTCTGAACGGCCATCTGGACTCAATAAAAAGGCCCCGCTGTTCACCGTTGCCACCCATTTCCTGTTCCCCCCATCCAATTCAATGTCCCGAATGGTCTCCGTTTCCAGCAAGAACTGAAAGTTGCCATCCTGCTCAATGAGGATCTGCTGGGCATCGAAGCCATCGACCGTGAACAATGCCTGAGGCTGGTAGAACACAGCCGGCCCTTGCAAAGTCCCCACCCAAATCTCACCGTCCAGATCTTCCTCCACAGAGAACACAAAGGAGCTGGGCAATCCCCCGTTCCCTTCTCCCTGGTTCAAAAAGCGAACGTCGTCATCGGAGGGGTCTGCTGGTGTTCCCCCGGTGGACATCACCACCACACCTTCGCCCCCGCCCAGCACGATCCACACCTGCTCAGACTGAGTGGCCAGCACCCTCAAGAACCGCGTTGAAACATCCAGACCCTCTACGTCGAAAACATGCCACTGCCCTTCGGCGTCGAGCAGTTTCAATGGGTTTTCCGTCCCCTCGTTC
>Ga0209223_10001542_pt1 | contig 24846 bp, 20 predicted proteins | sample COG_06_FD_184750 | JGI IMG/M metagenome (GOLD analysis project Ga0209223, IMG submission 184750) | Pelagic Microbial community sample from North Sea - COGITO 998_met_06 (SPAdes) (version 2) | ecosystem: Environmental > Aquatic > Marine > Neritic zone/Coastal water | place: Helgoland, sampling...
AATCTCTTCAACTATGTCTAAAGCGAAACCAGAAACTGCCCTTGCAAAACTTCTTGCAATCCAGTTGTCTTCATCATCAATTTCCTCTTCAATTTCATCTCTGTCAATGTCAATGACCATTTCCCATTCACCAATGATGTCTTTCTCTTTGACCTTTTGTTGTGAAAACCCTGTTACGGAGATTCCAACCATTAAAATTGCTGTTAATATTTTTTTCATCATGACCGTTGTTTTGTTGTTACTACTTTAAAGACTCAACCAAGTCTGAAAGGTTACACGGAGTGGTGTAAAAAAAGATTGCAAGTCATGGAGAATGGAGTATCACACTGCCGAAAGGTTTGATGATTCTTTCAAATATTTTAGACGTTTTACCTTAGTCTCGGATTAAACCACTCAAGTAAAACAAAGTCTACAATGTATAACTTATCACTATATTAAGTCCTTAAAGCCCATATTAACAGGTAATTAGTTCTTTTAACAATTGATCATTACTACTTTAAAAATATAAAATCATGAAAAAAATTATTTATCTAATCGTCTTTTCATTCCTTTCATTTGGATTGAATGCCCAAAGTGTAATTGGTGCCTGGGAAAGAAATCATACCTCAGAAACTGGTGAAAAACTGAAGAGTGTGGTCATCTTTTCTGACGGATTTCAAGTACTCACTACCTATAATGCGGAAACTGGTGCATTTATTCATTCCAATGGTGGCTCATGGAAAATAGATGGAGATACTATGACTGAAAAGGTAGAATTTCATACTGATAACCCTGAGCGTGTAGGAACTGAAACCAGCTTTAAATTCAATTTGACTGATAACACATTGAGTATTGTTGGAGCTGACATGGAAATGACGAGACTCGATGACGGATCACCTGGCGACCTAAGTGGTGCATGGCTGATGTCAGGACGAGAAAGAAATGGTGAAATACAGCAGAGAGATACGAATAGACCTCGAAAAACAATGAAAATCTTGTCAGGAACAAGGTTCCAATGGATTGCTTACAATACAGAAACTAAACAATTCTCTGGAACTGGTGGTGGCACTTACAGCACTATTGATGGCGTATACACTGAAAATATAGAATTCTTCTCAAGGGACGATACTCGAGTTGGGGCAAGTCTGAAATTTGATTTTAAATTAATTGATGGCAAATGGGACCATTCTGGTTTCTCTAGTAAAGGAGACCCGTTGCATGAAATCTGGAGCATAAGGAAATAGTTTAACTAGCTAATATTTATTAAATCCAGGAAAACTACCTAGCTTCTTGTGTCCTTTAACAAATATTCCTTTGCCTCTACCGACCAGTTTGCCCTTTTCATTGAACAACTCTGCAATAGCCACAGTTTCCTCCTCTTCATGTGACACAACTGTGCCTGTTACTTTGATTTTTCCAGTCATTACTGGTCTCAAAAATTCTATTTGATACGATTTGGTAAGGATAAAAAACACCTCCTCCACAGAAGCGGAAGCAAAATAAGCGGCATCATCCATCAATTTGAAATAAACTGCACCATGCATGGCATTCCCAGCATGGTGAAATTTTTCAACAACTTTCAATTCTATAATTGAAGAGCTCTCTCTCACGGCAATTTTAGAACCTTGAAAAAAGTCCTTATTAATCGGCGCTGAATGATAGAGCTTTTCCAAAAAGCGAAAATGTGCTTCGTTTGACATGAATTAAATTTATCAAATTTAAATAAAGAAAGGCCTCGTAGGAGGCCTTTCTTTATTAATTCTGAACTTCTTTCAGCATCTTATGTCATAGATCCTGAAACAAGTTCAGGATGACTTCTAATTATTAATCTTCTCCTAAAAAAGGATAACGATAATCCTTTGGAGAAACAAAAGTCTCTTTAATCGTTCTTGGACTAACCCATCTCAATAAGTTGATCATTGAACCCGCTTTGTCATTTGTTCCAGAACCTCTGGCACCACCAAATGGCTGTTGTCCTACAACTGCTCCAGTAGGTTTGTCATTGATGTAGAAGTTACCGGCACATTGCTCTAATCTCTTAGTCGCCAATTCAGCAGCATATCTATCTTTAGAAAAAATAGAGCCGGTCAACGCATAAATAGAAGTTGAATCCAAAACATCCATTGTCTCCTCAAATTCATTCTCTGGATAAACATAAACGGTCAACACCGGTCCAAAGATCTCTTCACACATGGTTGTGTATTTAGCATCCTTGGCTAAAAGAACAGTAGGCTCAATAAAATAGCCACTGGACTTATCATATCCACCTCCTGCAATCACTTCTACATTCGGATCAGCTTTAGCCGCATCAATGTATCCTGCAATCTTATCGAATGACTTCTCATCGATCACAGCATTGATGAAATTCGAGAAGTCTTCAGTAGGTCCCATTTTCATAGACGCTAAATCTTCTTGAACGTATTTCTTAACATCTTCCCACAAGTTAGATGGTATATAGGCTCTTGAAGCTGCAGAACATTTCTGACCTTGATATTCAAAAGCACCTCTAGACATGCCTGTTGCCACTTCTCTTGCATCAGAAGATTTATGAACCATGATAAAATCCTTTCCACCAGTTTCACCTACAATTCTTGGATAAGACTTGTACTTATAAATATTTTCACCAATTGTTTTCCAAATGTGCTGGAATACACCAGTACTTCCAGTGAAGTGAATACCACCAAAATCAGAATGATTGAAAATCACATCGCCCGCAGTTGGCCCATCAACAAAAACCAAGTTGATAACACCATCAGGAACACCTGCTTCTCTGAATACCTCCATCAATACATTAGCAGAATAAATCTGTGTATTGGATGGCTTCCAAACGATCGTATTCCCCATCATGGCAGCTGATGTGGGTAAGTTGCCTGCAATTGCTGTAAAATTAAATGGTGTCAAAGCAAACACAAAACCCTCCAAAGGTCGCTGCTCTAACCTGTTCCATATGCCTGCTGAAGATTCTGGCTGTTGCTTATAAATCTCAGTCATGTACTGCACATTGTACCTTAAGAAATCGATGAACTCACATGCCGCGTCAATCTCTGCTTGGAAAGCATTTTTAGATTGTGCCAGCATAGTTGCTGCATTGATCTTTGCTCTATAAGGGCCTGCCAATAATTCAGCTGCTCTCAAAAAGATACTGGCTCTATGTTCCCAACCTAATTCACCCCATTGCTTTTTTGCTTTCATAGCAGCGTCAATGGCTTGTTTTACGTGAGAGGCATCCCCTTCAGAATAATGTCCTAAAATGTGCTGATGGTCGTGTGGTGGTGACATCGGCATTTTGTTGTTAGTCCGTACTTCTTGTCCATCAATGAACATCGGTACGTCAATTTGTTGCGCTCTTGCTTCAACTAATGCAGCTTGAAGACTAGCCTTTTCAGGAGAACCCGGAGCGTAGTTTAAAATTGGTTCATTCTTAGCAACAGGTACGTTGAAAAATCCAGTAGCCATAATTATAATTTTATTGTTCGTGTCTAAATTGAGCCCAAATATACGGGTTCACTTATGGTAATAAAAACTTTGCTAGAGTAGTTCCATTAACTGGCCTAAATTTTCAATTTCGTGGGTGACCTTCTCTTGATGACTTGCTTTATTTGGATTAAAATACACTTGGTCAATACCTGCATTTCGCGCCCCTCCCACATCAGCGACAAGGTTATCCCCTATCATAAGGCTCTCCTCTTTGGAAGCACCTGCTAGACCTAATGCAAATTCAAATACACGCGGGTCGGGTTTTCTAAACCCGGCAGACTCTGAAGTGATCACTTCCGTAAAATAGGGTGTTAATAAAGCACTGGCCATTTTAGTTGTTTGAATCTCTTTAAATCCATTGGTAATGACATGGATATCAAAATTCCCTTTAAGGTAATCCAAAACCTCAAGTGCCATGGGCATTGTTGCCTTCTTGGTAGGACACAAATCAACATATTCCGTCTCGAAATTCAGCGGTATACGATCATGACCAACCCCAAGTCCATCGAATATTCTTGGAAAACGAAGTTTTCGAATGTCAGCCTTGCCAATAGTGCCAATATTGAATTCATCCCATAGGGCGTAATTAACTCTAAAGAAATTTGTAATTAGCTCTTGTGCAGTAAATCCACTTTTACCATAGAGATCATATTTTATATGAAGCTCTGTCAATGCAGCCGCTGCATTAGTATCATAATCCCAAAGGGTATGGTCTAAATCAAAAAAAAGGTGTTTGTATTTACTCAAAATCTGTCGTTAGGATGACCAACCGCTCGCCCTTACTCTATTCTTAGCAAGTTCTCGATTGGATTTTAATACTTCATAAACTTCTTGGTCTCTTTCTAGTACACCATCTTTATTCATGAAATCAAATATTTGACTCACAACATCATGTACTTCTTCTCTTATGCTATAAAATACCCACTGATCCATTTTACGCGCATTCACAATATTTGAGTTCTTGAGATAAGTGATATGCCTGGATGTCTTTGTCTGGGTGAAATCCAATATATGCTCCAAATCAGAAATAGTCAATTCTTCATTTCGAAAAAGAAGGTGCATAATCCTCAGCCTTGCCTCATCAGACATTGATTTGAAGATTTGGAGGCCAAAAGGAAGACTGAAATTCTTGAGTCTCATAGGGGTTAATAAATGTTAAATTGAAAATAATAAATTGGAATCACCAACAATTTTGTCCTTTTGAGTTGTTATTTTTGTAAACAAAATCAGTCCACCTAATCATTTTTTGATCAAACATGATTTGAACTACGTTAAAGGACTTAGAATATAAAAATATTGAAAAGCACCATTTTTAAATATGCACTTGTTGTTGGCCTTATTTGGGCTGGCATTGGTAAATCCAATGTTCAAGCCCAATCTGCCAATGATACCTTACAGATCGTGCAGCTATCTGGTATGGTGATGACTTCGGATAGCACTAGGACTATTTTTGGTGTGCATATTTATGATTCATATGGGCGAGGTACCACAACTAATTATACAGGGTGGTTCAGTAAAGCATTTTTAGCTGGAGATACAATTACCTTTAGTGCTATTGGATTCAAAACAGAAAAAGTGGTTGTTCCAGAGAATGATGGCACCCGTTTCAATATTATTGTCGCCATGAAAGAGTCCATTACTGAATTGTCAGAAGTTGAAATTAACCCTTTCCCGACTGAGGAATTATTCAAAGAAGCCATATTGGCCATGAATTTGAATGAAGATCAAGAAAATGTCATGAATAACTTTTCATCCGATGCTATTTCTGAAATGGTGCGCACAATGCCTATTGCAGCTGGACCAGAACAGAATTATAAGTATTTAATGAACCAACAGTTCTATGACCTTTCGAATAGTGCAGGCCCTCGAACTAACCCCTTGTTGAATCCATTTGCTTGGGCCGAATTTGTGAATTCGTTCAAGAAAAAAAAGAAGTAATTAATTCTTAATCTCCATTGAGATTAAATTATCTGTCCCCAACAGCTTATCATCTACATTCATGTACCAAGTCCTATTTTTAGGCAAGCGCATGCCATTCTGAATCGCCATTCCTTCTAACGTTATGTATTCCCCGTCATTGAGGGATTCATCATGAAAGAAACGGTAGCCTACCATTGCATAGGTATCCGGATTGAAGTAGAAATACCATATGTCAGCACCCACAGCCTCATCATACGTAACTTTCAATGATAATACTTGCTTGCCTTCAAAAGTAGTCTTACGCACTGTGGGATCTATGATTGTACCATTGTCTCTTAATTTCATAGGTAAGCCATATAGAAAAGAATAATAGTTGCGCATTCTTCTTGCAAAGTAAGGCGTCAACCTTAAGCTATCAGCTTGAGCCTGATTCGCTACAGGTCTATAATTCACTGTGAAAGAGCAAGAGTCCAATGCATCAACCTTACTCATCGTTTCTAGCCCATTATTAACAGTCCTTAATTCAAAAGTTCCCTTTTCATTATTTATTAAAACCTTGCTTGCCCTAGTTGAGCCATTGGGTGATACCATGTCAATTACCAGTTTCATATCAACTTTACTCCATTTAGCCTGTGGGTCATGAAAGTCAATGCTTTTTTGAAGTAATTCTTCAGAAGAGATATCTTGCGCAGTCGTAATAATTGGTGCTAAGATGATTAAAGTGATGAGTAGTCGTTTCATAATACTGATAATTTACCCTTGAATTTAGTGGTTTCGACCAGCATTTTTAAAAGATGTTCTTATTTTTGCGCAACTCAATAAAACTTATCCATGAACATTCCCGTTTGGCAATCAGAATATCTTGAGTCAACCTTGGCAATTGCATTTATAACTTTTGGCTTTAGCATATATCATTTCTATGCCATCTCAGACAAAATGAAACTGGCATTTGCTGCCAAGCATGGCGAAATGAAAGGCCTCACTAGGAGAATTCATGCCAAAAGATATTTAGGCGCCATGACCATCGGCTTTATCCCTTTGGCCGTCATGCTGCTTATTTTTGATAAGGGCCTTGCGGACTATGGACTGACGTTCAAGAATGGAATGCTGTCCCTCTACTGGACCTTAGGACTTAGCGCCATTATCATCATCAGTAATTACATCCTTGCCAAAAAAGATAAAAATCTCGCTATCAATCCTGAAATCAGAGAGCCGGAATGGTCTAAAAAGATGCTGGTAAAAAGTGTAGCAACATTAAGCTTTTACCTTCTTGGCTATGAAGTGATGTTCCGAGGGATTCTACTTTTTGCCACCGCTGAACTTTTTGGCGCTTGGCCTGCGATTGTTATTAATGTGGCAATCTACATTCTTGTCCATGTGCCAAAAAACCTTGAAGAAAGTATTGGTTCTATCCCTATGGGAATCATTCTTTGCTTAATTACCTTAACGACGGGAACAATTTGGGTTGCATTTTTCGTGCACATCGCATTAGGGGTATCCAACATGCTATTCTCATTTAAGTATCATCCCGACATGAAACTGGTTTAAATGGCTAAAAAAATATTTATTACTGGAGGAACTGGATTCATTGGTAGAAAACTGACCCTCAAATTGGCCAATGAAGGCAATGATGTTGTTGCATTAATCAGAAGCAAAAGTAAAGCGGCATCACTCCAACATGAGCACATTAGTTTTGTAGAAGGTGACCTTTTTAGCATTGAGGCCTTAGAAAAAGGCATGAATGGTTGTAACGAAGTGTACCATCTAGCGGCATTTGCTAGCGTTTGGGCAAAGGGTGACACATTTGAACAGGTAAACATAAATGGAACACTGAACATCCTCAAAGCCGCAAAAAAAGCAGGTGTTCAAAAAATTGTGGTGACTTCTACTGCTGGTGTGATAGGGCCTGCCATCGATGGGCCTGTAAACGAGGCAACCCCGCGGCAGGTGGATTTTTTCACTGACTATGAAAGCACCAAATATGAGTCTGAGTTAAAAATCAAAGAGTACGTATTGGCTGGTCAGCATGTCGTCATCGTGAACCCAACAAGGGTCTATGGTCCAGGCCCTTTAAACGTGAGTAACTCGGTTACCAAACTTGTCAAACAATACATTGAAGGCAAGTGGAAGTTTATCCCAGGTGATGGACATTCTACTGGAAATTATGTTTTTGTCGATGATGTGATAAATGGACATGTATTGGCCATGGCAAACGGCAGGGCTGGAGAGCGTTATTTATTGGGCGGAGAAGACGCTACTTATTTTGAGCTTTTTGATACTATCGCCGTAATAGGTGGTAAAAAATACAAGCTTTACAAAATGCCACTTGGCGTAATGCTTGCTTTTGCTAGAATTCAATTGTTTTTAGCTGATAATTTTGGAAGAACACCCATGATTACTCCGGGCTGGGTAAAGAAGTACAACTATAAATGGAAAGTGTCGAGTGCAAAAGCAACATCAGAATTGGGCTATGTACCGACTTCACTTAATGATGGCATCCAGCAAACCATTGATTGGATTAAGGAAGAAAATATATGAGCGAGCAAAAGACTTTCAGTTTAATTACTGGTGCGAGTAACGGCATTGGCCTAGGCCTTGCAGAGGAATGTGCTTCTAGAGGCTGGAATGTTCTATTAATCGCACTCCCCGAGCCAAAATTAGAAGAGGCCAAGGCACACTTGACTGACAAATATCCTAACCAGCAATTTGATTCCTTAGGAATTGACTTGATGAAAAAGGAAGCTCCTCAAGCGATTTACGATTGGTGCAAAGAAAACGGCTACGTTGTAGACAAACTGATGAATAATGCAGGATTGGGGAATTCAGGAGCATTTGAAACTAAACCAGCCTCCTTTTACTATGGGCAAATGCAATTGAATATGGTCTCACTGGTCATGTTGACGCACCATTTTTTAGAGGAAATGAAATCAATCCCGAAGGCGTACATTCTTAATGTTGGCAGCATGGCTTCTTTTTATGACATCCCTTTTAAGGGCATTTACGCGGCCAGTAAGCGGTTTGTTTATTCCTTCTCTAGATCCTTAAGAGAAGAGCTTAAAGACGCTAATGTGAGCATTACTGTGCTTTGTCCTGCCGCAGTGCTGACTAATCCAGATGTATTGGCGCGTAATGAACAAATGGGATGGCTCTCTAAGCTTACACAGGCTACCCCAGCAGTAGTGGCCAAGTTCACCATTGATAAATTGCTTCAAGGCAAAGCGGTTGCTATTCCTGGTGCTGTGCCAAGGTTTTACAAAAAATTAGGCAGCATCATGCCTTATAATATGAAAATGCGTATCCTGGCAAAGCAGTTTAAAAAGCAGCAGCAATAAGTCCTCTTCAAGTGTTTTGGTTAGTCTACAGCAGCAGTAAAAAAATACTTGCCTACTTCATCGTCCTAATGTAACTGACTTTCATGAACAGACAAAATTGAATTGTTCAATTGAGCTAAAAATAGTACAAAATAAGATTCTGATGATTTTAAATGTAATTATTAAAATTAATCACTATAAGAGAAGGTCTCACTATGATTAATTTTTCAAATTAGAGAGAAGCTTAATCTTCTGAATCAGTGTAAATTACTACACCTGTTGCTTCAAATGTCACCTCTTGTTTTGAATTGGTAATACTGGCGACTTCTGTTTCCGACTTACCGGCATCTTTGGCATAATGTTGTAAAGTTTCAACATCAGTAAAGGTTCTTTTAACAACACCTTCTATTACGGCCATGTTGCCTTCCATTCCTTCTTTAGGAACGAAAAAAGCATAATCCTTGAAAGTCACACGCATTTCTTCGCCATTCTCTAGCACCATGTTCATCCAGCAACCTTTCATAGTGCAGGTAGCTATAATCTCACTCTCTACTTTTACTACAAGTGAATCTAAGTCACCCAACTTCGCAAGCATATCATTGGTAGAGATGGCACCATCAGAAGAAATTTCTGCTCCATAATTACCAACTACTTCTAAATCTGAATACCTATTGTCCGTAGTACCACAGCTAACAATTAGCAAGCAAATGATGAATGTAAAGAATTGTTTCATAGCGTTAAATTTGATACAAAGGTAATAAATAAGGCCTAATTATTACAGCTTGGATTCCAATTTCTTAAGCCTATCCTCTAATGAAGTGATGGTATTCCTAAGGAAGCTTGGGTCTTTAAACTTTTCATCTGCATCAGAGAAAATTTGCCCTTCTCCACGCATCAACCATTCGGCTGAGACCCTGCCTGCAGGCTCATTTATCAATAAAATCTTTTCCAGTACAATGCCTGATGGGTAACTCATCCTCCCTTTAGGATTCACGATATTGAATATTGCGGAAGAAGAAGCACCAAGGCGTTTCGAAAAGGAGTTCTCGGTATCTCCTAATTGCACAATCAGTTCAGCTATTCTTTTATTAATACTCATCTGAATAAAGGTTTCTTGAATTAACGATTTTAGACAATAGGAATTGATTAATGCCGGAAAGAAAATGCTATAATATTTATTAAACTCACAAAAAGCCCATACGTTTATTATTTTTGGCATCTTATTGGTATATACTTGAAAGGTTCGTGAAGGGAGTACTACAAATCATATTAACAATTAACCTGCTTTTGGTTTTCAGCATTGAAATTCCAAAACGGGCTTTTCGTTTTTATGAAAAGGGTGAAATAGAAAAAACCGTTGATGCATTGGATAAGTCTTTGGCCAAATCAGAAAATAATCCTGGCGCTAAATACCTCTTCGCAATACTTCATATTGATACTGCCTATTGGGGCTATCATGTCGATTCTGCCTATAATTATATCAATGCCACCATTGAAGACTATAGCACTGTAATTGAACCAAAAGACATTGAGAGTTTGTCAGAATTGGGAATAGATTCTATTTCCATGGAAAAGCTTAAAGACAAAATTGACAGCCTCTCTTTTGACCTGACGCTTGCCAAACATACCATTGATGCTTATGAATGGTTCATGACCACTCACAATGATGCATTGCAAATTCCTAAGGCAATCCAGTTGCGCAATCGCATCTTTTTCGAACAGAAAGCGGTCATTGACACTTACGAAAGTTATTGGTCTTATATGATTACCTACCCAAATGGTGAGGATTTTGCTGAAGCCCAGCAGCGGTATAAAAAACTACTCTATGATGCCAGAACAGCAGACAACAGTTTAGAAAGCCATGCTGATTTCTTGGAAGAATATCCAGGGACTCCTTATCGTGAGAAATCTGAAGACCGCATCTTTGAATTAAGTACCACCATTAATTCTATTTCTGCCTATACCGATTTTCTAAAAAAATACCCAAACCCAAAATTTAAGGCAATCATCATTCCACGACTCTATCACATTGTAAAAGACAAATACGGTAGTGATAAATTTGGAGATTATTTTGAGTTCCTTCCAATGTCTGATTCATTGGCAAATGTGATGGCCTTGGAACAAGGTGAATGGATGCCAAAGCTTGAAAACAATGCCTTTTCGTTTATGTTACCAACAGGCGAAGTCAAACTCAAAACGAGCCTAGCTGAAATTCCAGCTACCTACTTGTGCAACATTATCGAAACTGATTTCATATTTGGAGAGAATAAGATTATTGGCAGAAATGGAAATACAATTTATTCTGGACCATTGGTTGAGGCTGAAGACATTGGCTTCGGGTATATCAAAGTGCTCCAAGAAGATGGCTACATTCTAATCCACAAATCGGGTGAGATAATCATATCACAACATGCCGAAGATTTTGAAACCTTGGGGGAAAGCTTTATCAAGATTCAAAAGAATGGCTTATGGGGTTTAACCACAATCCATGGTTATGCTGTTTTAGCGAATGAGTTTTCAAGCATCGATACATTATCGAATTTCTTATTGATTGAAAAAGGAGGCCGCATTGCCATCTCCACTACTGATTACTTGGCAAAAGGCTTAACGCAAACCCTCGATTTCGACTTCAAATACGATGAAATAGAACTCCTTGACAATGGCCTCTTTTTGGTATTTGATGGTGACACCGAATCAATTATTGACAAGGACCAAAATGTGGTATTAGCTGCAACAAATTCTTCTATTTATGATAGAGACTATGGTTGGTTGCTAAAAGGTGATTCTACCATTCAATTATTACATGATGGTTATCTGTCGTTGCAAGATTCAATCTATGATGGCATCATTGAAAATGACAATTGGATTGGTCTGAAAAGAGGAGATAAATGGACCTTATTGGACCAGCACGGAAGACTTTTCCCAGTTTACGATTATGATTCACTGCAATTCTGGGGCGAAAACATGGTCATGTTAACTAAAGGAGACAGCCTTTTTGCACAGTTCAAAAATGGAGATCAGATGCTAATGGAAAAAGGCTGGGAGCCTAAATTATTGGTGCCACAGACATATACCAAAACGGGAGAGAAAGCAGTCAGTGATTTTTTCATGCTTTCCAACAAGAAGAAATTCCGAAAAGTCTATAATGCTTATGGCAAAGAAATTTTAGCCGCTACCTACAATGAAGTGGCTGCGCTTGGACCTAACCTTATCAAATTGCAAAAGAGAAATGCAGCATTGGTGGACAGTACCGGAGCCTTTGTTTTGAACTTTATATACAATGGTATTGGTTCATATGATAAGGGTTATGTTAGTATCCTTAAAGGAGATAAGGTGGGAGTAATTAACTTGGACAAGGCCATCAATATAGCACCCGCTTATAGCAGCAGAATTCGAGCTTATAGTGATACGGTCTTGATTGCTTCTGAAGATGGATTAAAAGGGTTTATCAATACGAAAGACGAATTATTAAGTGGCTTTGATTTTGACGAAATCAAATATTGGAATGATACCATCGCTTTGACAAGAATAGAAGACGAATGGCTCCTGCACCAAATCTCTGATGAATCCATTGTTTACGAAGGAATTCTGAATTTCGAGTACCTCAAAGAATCTGATGAAGAAAATATTATTCAAGTAACCACTGCAAATGGAAAGGGCATCTACAGTAGTTTACATGGCGAGATTATTGAACCCACTTTCACTGAAATAATTCGGTTGGGTACTGAAAAAAATCCTGTGTACTTTGCTCAGAAATACGTGAAAGAAGCGGACTTGCACATTGTCATATACCATGACAAGAATGGCAATAAACTCTTCACTCAAACTTTTCAAGAAGAAGAATATTTCAAAATTGCTTGTTCCAAATAGACAATGAACTTATGAAGCACTTTCTAAAAATATCATGCCTTTTAGCCCTCTTTCTGGCTACACCTTTAAAGGCCCAGATGATCACTGAGAAACCAAAATTGGTTGTTGGAATAATTGTAGACCAAATGAAACAGGATTACCTCACAAGGTTCTATCATAAATTTGGAGAGGATGGATTCAAAAGGCTCGCAGAGCAAGGTTTTATGGCACGTAATGGACATTTTAACTATGCCCCCACCGTAACAGGACCTGGTCATGCTTCAGTTTATACCGGTACTACTCCTGCCAATCATGGAATTGCGGGTAATACTTGGTACAGTAGGGTCCTTAAAAGAAGCGTTTATTGTGCAGAAGATACTGCTGTGGCCAATGTTGGTGGTTCACCATCTGCAGGTAAAATTTCTCCAAAAAACTTATATACTTCTACTATCACTGACGAGCTCAAATTATCTACCCAACGCAGGGCTAAGGTAATTGCCATGTCTATCAAGGACAGGGGTTCAGCTTTACCTGGCGGCCATTTATCTGATGGTTCCTACTGGTATGACAGCGGTACAGGAGAGTTTATGACTTCCACTTACTACATGGAAGAGTTGCCTAAATGGGTAAGCAAGTTCAATAAAAAGAAAAATGGTTTAAAATATTTGGAAACACCTTGGACAACGCTTTATCCTATTGAAGAATATGTAGAGAGTGGCATAGACGACAGCCCCTATGAAAACTCCATCGTGGGTAAGCCAACTCCTACTTTCCCTTATGCATTCTCTCACTTGGATGAGAAACAAAAAAACAACTTTATCAGGTCAACTCCTTTTGGCAATAGCCTTCTGGCAGACCTGGCACTTGAAGCCATTGATGCTGAAAAATTAGGAGATGATGACATCACCGATTTTCTGGCTGTGAGCTTTTCAAGCACAGACTATATCGGTCATTATTATGGCCCTCAGTCGATTGAAGTACAAGACACTTACTTAAGACTGGACAAGGAGATCGCGAGAATTTTAGCGGCATTAGACAAAAAATTGGGTGATGGAAATTATACAGTCTTCCTTACTGCTGATCATGGCGTTGCTGAAAATTCTCAGCGCATGGCAGATGAAAAATTCAGGATTGCCAATTTCAAATACAAGCCTATGCGTGTTGCAATAGAAGCCGCTTTGAATCAAAAATTTGGTTTTGCAAAGTGGGTTGAATCTGGAACTGGGGCAATTTACCTCGACCGTAAGTTAATTGCTGAACAAAAGGTAGATTTGATTGAAATGCAACGGGCAGTAGCGCAAGTAGCAGAAACTTTCCCAGGGGTTCATAAAGCCTATACTGCGCATGATTTGTCTACCAAAGAATACACCGAAGGCTTGGCGCAGTTGATACAAAATGGTTATCACAACAAAGAATCTGCTGATGTGGTTGTTGTGCTTGATCCAGGCTGGCAAGGTGGAGGTCAGACGGGCACAACCCATGGCTCCGGTTGGACCTATGATACACACGTTCCTATTTTGATGTATGGCTGGGGAATAAAGCCTGGTAATTCCGTCCGTTATACGACCATTACTGATATTGCTCCAACACTTAGCATGTTGTTAAACATAAGATTGCCAAACGGTGCGACTGGCCAACCGATAAAGGAAGTTTTTAAGTAAGCTTGATGCAAAGAAATTAAAAAAGGCCAACAAATGTTGGCCTTTTTTTGTGGAGAATACCGGAGTCGAACCGGTGACCTCTACACTGCCAGTGTAGCGCTCTAGCCAGCTGAGCTAATCCCCCTTTTAATCACCATAGCTTCAGCGAAGGTGATGCTTTCCTATCAAGAATTTCTATCCCGAAACGGAGGCCAAATATAGGAGAGTGCAGTTTGAAATCAAAGCACTCTTCTGGCCCGCTTAAATCTTTTGATGTAATAGTCTGAGAAGAGGTTACTTTCTGTTACTCCAAGAGAAGTGGAAGCATGAATAAACCGTACTTCCTTTTTGCTTTTCACACTGGTTACAATCCCTGCATGCGTGATTTGATTTTTCTTTTTACCCGTAGCGAAAAAGAGCATGTCCCCTGGTTTAAGGTCATTCAATTTTACCTTCGCTCCGGTTTTGGCTTGGTCTGCTGAAACCCGAGGCAGTTTTACATTGACGCTTTTAAAAGAATGTAAAAGCAAGGCTGAACAGTCCATTCCAACCCTAGTTGTACCGCCATATTTATAGGGAACACCTGTGTAAGTCCTAGCAGTTTGAATAACAGCATTGGATTTTCTTTCTGCTGCCTTTTTACCAGCAGCACAGCCAGTAGTTAGTATTAGAATTACTAAAAAGGACAGTAACCAAGGCAGTTTAATTGACTTCGTTTGCATTACAAAGAGTAGTTAGGTCTAATAAAAATAAGGGTTTTAATCCTAAATATCAGTCAACCAATGGATTAATGAATAATATTAATGAAGGAATAGGAAAAAAATGGCAGCATCCACAAGTTTGCCAACTTTTGAAAAGTTGGCAAACTTAAATCGCCCCGAATTTATTTCAAGGTCTAAACATCATTGGCTTTCAGTCTGCATAGATTCTGAAACGAGTTCAGAATGACGCACTTTTTTAGGCAATCTTTAGGGTAGAGGTGAAATAACCAACCTTTAAGCAACTACAGCAGCTTTCAACGCTTTAGACAAATTAATTCCTCGTTGATCAATCTTTTCAGCAATCACTGGGTCATGCATTTTTGCAAACAAATCCATAAATTCATCGCTGTGGGTAATGCCTTTCTGGGAAGCCAAATCAAAATGAAAAAACTTTGCCCACATTACCGATTTAATATGTTTTTTGTTCTTGTCATACATAATTGCTTCTGCAGTCACATGCCTTTCACTGTAATCGACTAACCTCGTTTGGATCACTACTTCTTCCATCACATATGCCGGCTTTAAATACACAATTTCAGTCCGTGCTGACACCCAACCTTTCTTCGTGAATTGCGCCATTTCAAATAAGTTCAAGCCATACTCATTGATCAATTGATCTTCCCTTGCATTGAACATATAATCGATGTATTTTGAATTATTCAAGTGACCAAATGGATCGCAATCTTGAAATCTAATGGTCGCTTTACTCTCTGGTGATTTGTTCATTATATTATTTTTTTAAACAGACCGTTCTGTCTATAATTTGATCAAATAAAAATTAACTGTTTAATATTATTGCTATGAATTTCTTCTGGTTTTCCAAATGAACCACATCCCTATGTGCCTGACTCAAAACAAATGCTCCTTCGAACATCACGTACAACTGATTTGCTTTCTCTTGTGCACCCTTGACCCCTCTTCGCTTTAAATAACCTGCCAAGCCATCTTGCCATGCTTCGAAAATCTCATGACATGCCTGCTGAATCTCTTTCGACATCGTGCTCGCTGCCACTGCAACTGCGGTAATAGGGCAAGCATCCTCAAAATCAGATTCTAGGAGGTCATTTATCATTACATCAATCATTGCATTCAAACCTTCTGCTGCTTCCTTACCACGAAGTGCGTCGCCATATTTTGACATCTGTACTTCCCCACCATGTACGATAGCAGCCTGGATTAAACCATCCTTGCCATTTGGAAAATGGTGGTACAAAGATCCCTTTGGAACACCTACTTCTTTAAGTACCTCATTGATGCCCGTGCCGAAGTATCCTTTTTTCCGAATCAGCTTAGCGGCTGTTTCTATCAATCGCTCTTTTGTTGAAAGCATGATGCAAGTAAATAAAAATAGACCAATCGGTCTAGTAATTTTATATTTTTTCATAGTGAACAATTAACAATAGAACGTCATGCCAGAAAAATAGTCCATAAATTCTCAAATGGACTATTTTATCAGGTATCTCCAAGAAGTAAAAATGAGATTACGGATATTTTAATCCTTAAAAAATTGTAAGGATTAAAATTCCGAAATGACGCTATTAAACAAAAAAAGCCATCCTAATTAGGATGGCTTTTTGATCTATATTTAATCGAGTACTTAGTCCTTTTTGTCCTCTTGGACCTCTTCAACTTCTTCGTACTCTACGTCTGATACATCATCAGCTGCACCTTCAGCATTTGGTTCTGCACCACCTGCATCAGCTCCTGGCTGTGCTCCTGCGCCTTCAGTTCCTGCTGCTGCGTACATTTCTTGAGAAGCACCTTCCCAAGCTTTGTTCAATGCTTCCATTGCCGTATCAATACTGTCAATATCTTGACTTCCGTGCGCTGTTTTAAGATTGGCTAATGCCTCTTCAACGGGCGTTTTATTCTCATCAGAAAGCTTATCTCCGTATTCCTTCAATTGCTTTTCAGTCTGGAAAATTAATGAATCAGCTCCATTGAGTTTGTCAATCTTTTCCTTTTCAGCTTTATCAGTATCCGCATTGGCTTCAGCCTCTTGCTTCATTTTTTGGATTTCCTCATCAGTCAATCCTGAAGAAGCTTCGATTGTAATCTTCTGCTCTTTTCCTGTGCCTTTGTCTTTAGCAGACACGTGCATGATTCCGTTAGCATCAATATCGAAGGTGACTTCAATTTGAGGAGTACCCCTTTGTGCTGGTGGAATATCACTCAAATGAAATCTACCAATAGTTCTGTTGTCCTTCGCCATTGGACGCTCTCCTTGCAACACATGGATCTCAACCGATGGTTGGTTATCCGCTGCTGTAGAGAATGTCTCAGACTTCTTTGATGGAATAGTTGTATTTGACTCAATCAAATGTGTCATTACACCACCCATTGTTTCAATTCCTAAAGAAAGAGGAGTTACATCTAAAAGCAATACATCTTTTACTTCACCAGTTAAAACACCACCTTGAATCGCAGCTCCAATTGCTACAACCTCATCAGGATTAACACCTTTGGAAGGTTTCTTACCGAAGAACTTTTCAACTTCTTCCTGAATCTTAGGCATTCTAGTTGAACCTCCAACAAGGATCACTTCGTCAATATCAGATGTAGAATAACCTGCATCTTTCATTGCTTTCTTAACTGGATCCATTGATCTTTTTACCAAATTCTCAGCCAAAGACTCAAATTTTGCTCTTGATAAGCTTCTTACTAAGTGCTTAGGAATCCCATCAACCGGCATGATATAAGGCAAGTTGATTTCAGTAGAAGTAGAAGATGACAATTCTATTTTCGCTTTCTCAGCAGCTTCCTTCAAACGCTGTAGCGCCATTGGATCTTTTCTTAAATCGATGTTCTCATCGCTTAAAAACTCTTCCGCTAACCAATCAATTATTACTTGATCAAAGTCATCACCACCAAGGTGTACATCACCATTAGTAGACTTAACTTCAAATACACCGTCACCCAATTCAAGAATAGAGATGTCAAATGTTCCTCCACCTAAATCATAAACAGCGATCTTCTGCTCTTTGTCTTTTTTATCCAATCCATAAGCCAATGCCGCAGCAGTTGGCTCATTTATTATCCTTTTTACTTCTAAACCAGCAATTTCACCTGCTTCCTTAGTCGCTTGTCTTTCAGCATCGTTGAAATACGCAGGAACAGTCACAACTGCTTCCTTCACTTCAGTGCCCAAATAATCCTCAGCAGTCGACTTCATTTTTTGAAGTATCATTGCTGAAAGTTCTTGTGCAGTGTAGTTTCTATCACCGATCTTAACACGAACAGTATCATTATTTCCTTTCTCCACTTTGTAAGAAATGCCCCTAAGTTCTTCAGACACATTGCCGAATTTCTTACCCATAAATCTCTTTACAGAGCTGATTGTGTTTTCAGGATTTGTGATCGCCTGACGCTTGGCAGGATCACCTACTTTTCTTTCTCCATTGCCGTTATCCAAAAAAGCGACAATTGAGGGTGTAGTTCTCCTTCCTTCACTGTTTGGGATCACAACAGGCTCATTACCTTCCATTACTGACACGCAAGAGTTGGTAGTACCTAAATCAATTCCAATTATTTTTCCCATGATCTATATATATTCCTTTGTAAATTTTCTTTCTATTATAGCTTGCAGTCAACAATGGTTGTGCCAAAGCAGAATTAATGACAATTGGTGACACAATGTCAGAAAACTACCTCCTTCTTTCTGTATGATAAGATATTATGTCATTTGAAATCCATAAATTGCCCTTCTTTAACTGTCCAAATGGCTGCAATATTCTATTACCTTTTAGTAAAACCGATTTCAATACTGCCTCTGAGAGTGCTGTATGTTTTATCGGACATAGCTTGTTTCTTCCTTCATAGAATTATTGGCTACCGCAAAAAAATTATCACCACTAATCTGAAAAACTCCTTCCCAGATAAGTCAAAAGCAGAAATCAATGACTTAAGAACAAAATTCTACAGTCATTTTACTGATGTCTTATTTGAAAGTATCAGGAATTTCAGCATTACTGAAGAAGAAGCGTTAGCGCGATTTATTGTCTTAAATCCCGAAGTCTTAAAACCTTATGTGGACTCAAATCGAAGCGTTCTAATTGTCGGAGGCCACTATAATAATTGGGAAATGGTGGCTGTTGGCATTGATCAATATTTGCAGCACAGGGCTGTAGCAATTTATCATCAACTTGGCAACAAATTTTTGGATGCTAAGGTTTTGTCTTCAAGAAGTAAATTTGGTCTTAAATTAATTCCTCGCCCTGAAGTAAAAGCATTTTTTGCAGAGACTAAGGAACTTACTGCAACAATCTTTGGCGTTGATCAATCTCCAAGTATTGCCAAGAAAGTCTATTGGTGCGACTTTCTTAATCAAGACACCCCTGTCATGTTTGGGGCAGAAAAATTCGCAATAGAAAAAGACTACCCAGTAGTCTTTGGTGAGATTACGAAAGTTAAACGGGGTTACTATACATTTAAACTTGAAGTGCTTTTTGACGAGCCAACAAAATGTACCTACGGTGAAATCACCGAAGGGCATACCAAAAGATTAGAAAAACAAATACTTCTAGCTCCCCAATACTGGCTTTGGACACATAAGCGATGGAAAAGGAAAAGAAATGCGGAAGAAATGCTTGAGAAGGAAAATAAAATGAAGAAGAACCAATTTTAGATTAATACTTCTTCACTTTAACAAACCTTACTTTTTCTTTAATGGGTCTTCGCGTACTTTAAAATAATTGCTTGATGACTGGCCATTGGCAGTCACCGTTACTTTATAATCTCCTTCAGGTGCAGTCATTCTTCCTATTTTGCCACCGAATATTGGTTTTCCTCCTGTATAAGCATTAAAGTTATCTACCAATGTTTTTCTCAAAGCGTTTAATTGACGAGTACTACTTGTTCCAGGTAAATCGGCTCCTGCTTTGTCCAATATAGCGACCAAGTCTTTGTCGTTCACTCTGCTCCTTAAAGTTGTGATTGCAGATTCCAAGTTGGATTTAAAAGCAGCAATATCAGCAGCATTTGGATTGAAATCCAGTCTCCACAAAACTCTATTAATCCCTTTGGTACCCTTGTCTGTTAATTCCCTTTTATACTTTCCTGAAATATCCTCAATCGTCACTTTTACACTTGAAGGCTTATCAAGATAATAATGAAGTTGCGCCCCTGAATCAGGGTTTTTTCCTCTAAACATGAAAGCTGGTTGTTTTCTACCTGTATTGATAGCAACCCATTTCGTTGCTGTTTTTGGTTTGAATGTATGGAGTGATTTGCCATTTGCATCGTCAATTTGACGCAGCGCTGAAATATCATCCATGATCCAAATACTCCTACCATGCGTACCCGCCACCAAATCACCTTCTCTTTCATGAATCACTAAGTCATGAATCGCAACTGTCGCCATTTCATTTTTAATACTCTCCCATGAAGCACCTCCATCCACAGAAAAATGAACCCCATATTCTGTACCGAGGAAAAGCAAATTAGGATTGACCATGTCTTCCTTGATCACATAAACACTGTACTTTTCAGGCAAACCAGCAGAAATATTGGTCCATGTTTCACCAAAATCAGTTGTCTTAAATACATATGGTTTGTTGTCATCATAACGATGATTGTCAAACGTGACATAAGCTGTTCCTTTATCAAAATGGGAAGCTTCAACACGGCTCACCCAAATCTTGTCTGGCACGCCTTTGAAATTGGATTTTACATTAGTCCAACTTACGCCACCATCTTGTGTCAATTGCACATTGCCATCATCAGTACCTGCCCAAACTACCGTCTCATCGACTGGAGATTCAGCAATGGTGATGATGTTAAAATGATTTTCTCCTCCAGTATTGCTATTGGTTAAACCACCACTATTAGAAGGATTCCTCCATTTTGCATCATTCGTTGTTAAATCAGGGCTTATAATTCTCCATGAATCTCCCCTGTCCACCGACTTGAATAAATAGTTACCACCAAAATAAACCGTATTAGGATTGTTAGGCGATATGATAAAAGGAGAACTCCAATTAAATCTAAATTGAGGAGGGAGTAGTGGTCTTTCTGGACGTTCTCTAAAAAACCAATGTTCACCTGGATCAATCGTATAGACACTCTTTGTCTCCTTAAAATCAGGATCTACATACTTATCATAGTTGACAATGGTCTCAGGGTTGGGTGTTATAAAAGCATACTCACGTGTTTCAATATTCTGTCGCGCCACAAATCCTACATGATTGACAGTATACACTGTCCTCCAATCGGTAGGGTCTATCTGCGCATGAAAACCATCTCCTTCAGCAATCCATGTACTGTGCATGTTCAAAACACCTCTATTCTCACGGCTATTACTTGGTGTCATCCAGAGGCCATTGTCTTGTAAACCGCCAACTACCCAGTAAGGATCACGGTTATCAACACCGATGGCATAATATTGCCCTATTGCCATGTTGTTAAAAGACAACCAGGTTTTCCCCATGTCCACGGAAAGTTTGGCACCTTGGTCAGTCGCCAGATAGATCACTCGATTGTCCGTTGGAGAAATCCACATATCATGATCATCCCCTCCATCAGCCTGCCACCTTCTTCCTTGGAAGGTTTCACCACCGTCAATAGAATTCATTGCTTCTCTAGAAACTAAATAAACATTGTTCGGATCTATTGGATCAATCTCTATCTGACCATGGTAGAATGGTCGGGTATGGTGCTTCCTTAAAAATCTCCAGGTTTCACCCCCATCATCCGAACGATAAGGTCCAGATCCTGGTGCTCCTTCTTTTATATTTTGATCTGCTTCATAGGCCATCACCATTATGTCAGGGTTTGCCAAATGGATGGAAATATCGATCATGCCACTTGAACCTTTGGCCAAGCCCTTTGTTATTTTTCTCCATGACTTTCCTCCATCCACAGACTTAAACAAACCTCCTTCTTCTCCTCCTGAAGTGAATGTATAAGGCTTGCGTAGTCGGTGATAGAAGCCTGCAAAAAGCACGTCTGGATTTCTAGGGTCCATTATAATTTCAGTCGCCCCTGTTTTACCATCGTTAGGCAATCCATTGGTCAATTTATCCCAAGTTTTCCCTCCATCTTCAGTTTTGAAAAGCCCTCTTTCTCCGGTGTAACCCCATAAATGACCGACCGCTGCTGCATAAGCGATGTCTGGGTTTGTTGGATGGGTAGCTATTTCGGCAATTTGATGAGTGGTTTCCAATCCTACATTCTTAAATGTTTTGCCGCCATCTTCTGACTTGTAAATGCCATCGCCATAAGCACTACTGTTTCTATTCGCAGATTCTCCTGTGCCTACCCAAATAATATCTGGATTGGGCTGAAACATCGCGATAGACCCTATTGATCCAGCGCCATAATCATCAAAGATCGCTTCCCAAGTCATTCCTGCATTGGTCGACTTAAAAACTCCACCTGAAGCGGAAGCAACTAAGACATGCCTATAATCACTATCCAAAGCTTTAATGGAGGCAATTCTACCCATCATATTGGCAGGCCCTATATTTCGCCAGACATAGTCTTGTGCTAAATCAGATGAGGTTTTTTGGGCTGATAAGGAACCCGTTATGAATATCCCGAGAACAAAAAGGTAGTTGGCTAGTTTCATAAGTCTAAAGATTGAAAAGTGAATATTGTAACTTTCTATGAGAATTCCACCAAAGCTTTTAGCAACGGCTTCAATTTTGGACAATTCACCTATCTATTGCAACCTTATCTGTATGCTTTATTGATTTCCAGTGCCTGAATGTCTATTTTCAAAGTCTCTTATGCGCCTTACTAATCCTTTTAAGACCAAAACAAATTGCATGCTAGTCGCTAGTATTGGCATGATAGTGCTTTGCTTGAGCTCTTGTCAAGAAAATAAGGTCAACGAGCAGCAGCAAGAGGATAAAATCACTTCTTCTGGACTTTCAGATTATGTTCCAGAAGTAGTTGATTTTAATTTGCATATCCGCCCATTGCTTTCTGATCGTTGCTTTGCTTGTCATGGACCTGATGTGAATAAAAGGCAGTCAGGCTATCGATTAGATGTCGAAGAAGATGCCTTCCTAGCACTGAAGGATAAACCAAATGTATTTGGAATAATAAAGCATGACACCAAAAATTCAGAGGTAATCAAGAGGATCAATTCCGAAGATCCTGATGAAGTAATGCCTCCCCCAGCTTCCAATCTTACGCTTTCGGCTAAAGAAAAGCAGCTGATCAGCAAATGGATAAGCCAAGGAGCACAATGGAAAAAACACTGGTCTTTTATTCCTGCCGAAAAAGCCCTAGTCCCTGAAACTGGGCTTAACACATGGGCTCAAAATGAAATAGATCATTTTACAGCGGCAAAAATGGAGGAAAAAGGCTTCTCCCCTTCAGAAAAAGCGACTAAAGAACGCCTTATAAGAAGGGCAAGTTTTGATTTGACAGGACTCCCGCCAAGTGACGATTTACGAAAATCCTTCATGTCTGATAAGACTGGAAACGCTTTTGAAAAAGCCATTGATCAATTAATGGCCTTGCCTGCCTATGGCGAACATATGACTACGGCATGGCTAGACTTGTCCCGCTATTCGGACAGTCATGGTTACCAAGATGACTTAGAACGCATCATGTGGCCATGGAGAGATTGGGTGATTAAGGCCTATAACGACAACATGTCCTATAAAACTTTCGTCACTTGGCAATTGGCAGGTGACTTACTCCCTAATCCTACTAAAGAACAAATTTTGGCTACTGGATTTAATAGGAACCATAAAATCACCCAAGAAGGAGGAGTAATTTCAGAAGAGTACAGGACTGAATATGTCAGTGATCGTACAAATACATTTGGTAAAGCACTTTTGGGGCTAACACTTGAATGTGCCAAATGCCATGACCATAAATACGACCCGCTCACTCAAGAAGAGTATTATAGTGTCTATGCCTTTTTCAATTCTGTTCCAGAAAAAGGCAGGATCAATTATGGTGAAATCCCTGAGCCTAAAATTAAAATAACAGACAAAGACCTTTCTGGCATCTTGAATTTTGTAAATGCTTCTAATTTTAAAGGGGAAGATTTGAGTGTGATGGTAATGGGTGATTCTACTAAACCAAGACCTACTTATATTCTAACCCGTGGGCAGTACGATCAGCCAGGAGATGAAGTTAACCCCAACACGCCATCCGCCGTCAGGCCATTTGGAAATCAACTTTCAAAAGATAGACTAGGATTGGCTAAATGGCTCTTTGCTGAAGACCACCCTCTTACCTCAAGAGTTGCAGTAAACAGGATGTGGATGTCCTTTTTTGGTAAAGGATTGGTGGCATCAGTTTCTGACTTTGGTAATCAAGGCAGCTTCCCGTCACATCCTGAATTGCTAGACTATCTAGCAAAAACATTTATGGATTCAGATTGGAATGTTCAAGCCTTGCAGAAAAAAATACTGCTCTCTGCTACCTACCAACAGTCTTCAAAAATCACTGAAGAGATGTTAGAAATTGATCCAGAAAACACTTGGCTAAGCCGCGGGCCACGGTACCGCATGACCTTTGAAATGATTAGAGACAACATACTCGCTGTAAGTGGGCTGTTGAATAAAGAAATTGGTGGTCCAAGCGTAAAACCTTATCAACCTGATGGACTCTGGGCAGAAACTGCTTCGGGCCAAGGGCTGACTAATTACATCCGCGATGATGGCGCTGCACTTTACCGAAGAAGCCTATATACTTTTTGGAAACGCACCGTTCCACCACCTGCCATGCTCACTTTTGATGCAGCTTCAAGGGACTTATGTGAGGTGATCAGACAAAAGACGAATACACCTTTACAAGCTTTGGTGATGATGAACGACCCTCAGGTTCTTGAGGCGTCTCGGGTACTGGCCTATACTGTCATTAAGTCTACTAAAGATCAGAATGAAGGAATAGCACTTTCATTTGAAAAAATCCTGGGCAGGGCTCCATCAATTGAAGAAACAAGTATCC